>Ga0164241_10000054_pt1 | contig 279643 bp, 230 predicted proteins | sample OricomyardsoilBY_FD_108780 | JGI IMG/M metagenome (GOLD analysis project Ga0164241, IMG submission 108780) | Backyard soil microbial communities from Emeryville, California, USA - Original compost - Back yard soil (BY) | ecosystem: Environmental > Terrestrial > Soil > Unclassified | place...
CGAAACGAGGGGACCGTGGCGGACTTCGACATAGAGGCTGGCTCCGGAATTCCGGATCACCATGTGCTTATCGCCGGGAGCGATGAGGGCCCGTCCGGAAGCGAGCCGGTCGCCGTCGACGGCTTCTTTGACCTCCATGGCGCTGATGGAATTCAAACGCTGGGCGAAGGCGCGGGTGAAATTCTCGGGCATGTGCTGCACGATGGCCATGGCGGGGGCGTCGCCGGGCAGGGCGCCGAGGATTTGATGCAAGGCGCGCGTGCCGCCGGTGGATGCGCCGATGACGACCAAGTGGTTGGAAGGCCCGGCTTGCGCGAGGCGCATGATGGGAGCCGCTTCCCCGCTCTTGGCTATTTTCGCGCTGGCGGCGGCCTTCACCTTATCCCGCAATTCGACCGCGAGATCGCCGACCATGCCGGAACCTCCCCGCTTGCACATCACCTCCACCGCCCCTGCTTCCAGGGCGGAGATGGCTATTTCGCCCCCGCTGGTGGAGAGGGACGAGACCACCACCACGGGAACGGGATGATGGCGCATGAGCTTGCGCAGGAAGGTCAACCCGTCCATGCGCGGCATTTCGATGTCCAGGGTGACCACGTCCGGATCGTGCAAGACTATCAGATCGCGGGCGACATAGGGATCGGGCGCCACGCCGACGATTTCAATATCGGGATCACGGGCCAATTCGCGCGAAAAAATATCGCGGACGACGGGGGAATCGTCCACGATCAGCACCCGGATTTTGGGTAAGTAAGGCATGAGGATCTCCCGGGTGCGTCAGGTTGAAGAAATGTTTAAAGTCAAAAGAGCGGGTTTGCCTTCGACGTCGAAACCCTGTACCGAGTCCGCCGACGGGGATGGTTCGGATTCCCAGGATTTGGCGGCCGGGGCGCCCAAATCGAAAACCGCTTCCTCGCCCGCGTAAGCGCTTAGGAAATGCCCGCAGAGCACATTGAGCAATTCCCGGACGGCGTCGTCGGCCTGGCGGTCCGAAATCGCTTCCCCGGGATCCAGTCCCAGGAAATTCGCGGTCACCTCGTGGCCGAGCTCTTTCGGCAGGCTCAGGGTCAGGCTGCCCGATGAGGGGCCGTGGAAGGCGATTTGTACCTGCGACCAGGTGGATTCATCGGTCTCGATTTCCCCGGCGTCCAGGGGATCGGCGAATAGGAAGACTTGCTTCTGCATGACTTCGGCGAAGGTGGCGCAAAGAAGATCGTTATGGGACGCTCGCATGGGCTCCTCTCAATGGTTTTTCATGGCGCCGTCGACGGCGGCCTTGAGGGATTCGGGGGTGAAAGGCTTCCGGATGAAGTCGGCTATGCCGCTGCGTTTGAGATCCTCGATCCGGGTGCGGCTGCCTTCGGTGGAAACGATGATGACGGGTATATCCGAAAGGGAAGGATCGCCTTTCATCTCGCCCACCAATTCCATCCCGTTCATCACCGGCATGTTGATGTCGGCGAGCACCAAATCGATCCAGTGCTCGCGCAATAGCCCGAGCGCGTCGGCGCCATTCCCCGCCTGGTGCAAGAGGCCGGTTTCAACGCCGGCCATCCCCAGGGTTTTCACCAGGACGGAGCGAACCGTCTCCGAATCGTCCACGATTAAAATGTTATAGCTCATAGTTCACGCTCATGGCCTTGGGATTTCAACTTGGTACGACCCGTGCCGATGTCGAGGCTGAGGGTCCGGGGGATATTGCCGCCGACTTCTTCGCCGCTGATGAGGATATTGTTCTTCCACAGCACTTTCCGCAATACGGTGTAATTCCGCTCGCCGATATTGAAGGTCTTGTTTTCATCGAGTATTTGCGCGCCCCCCGCCACCTTGGTCACCAGGTTGCATCGCTGCGCACCGAGATTGAACAGCGTCTGCAAAAAGACATTCATGCCGGTATCCACGAACATGGCGGGATTATTTTCCGCCTTGGCGAAATCGATTTTGGACAAGGGAAGCATGCAGTGCAGGACGCCGCCCACGCCGGCATGGGCGTCATGCATGGCTATGCCCAGGCATGATCCCAGGCTATAGGTGATGATGACATCCTGGTTTGAATCCGATACTTTCAAGTCCGCCACGCCTACCACGATGTTCACGCCTTCTCCTTGCGGTAAACCGAGGGGCCTTTGTTTTCGAAGGAGGAAAGCATGCCCGTCAGGCTTTCGGAGTGGCCGACGAATAAATACCCATGGTGCTTCAATAGCCGGTGAAATTCATTCAGCAAGCGGCTACGCACCGCATTGTCGAAATAAATCATCACGTTGCGGCACATCACCAAATCCAATGGACCCGACAGGGGGAAAGGCGGTTGGGAGAGGTTCAATCTTTTGAAAGTCACCCGCCGGCGCAATTCGGGCTTGACCTGGAATACCGCCGACTCCTGGCGGCCGTTCTTATCGAAATACCGATCGAGAAGGAAGGGCGGAATATCACGCACCCGCGAGGCAGGGTAGGTTGCGGTATCGGCGAATTTCAGGACTTGGGTGGATATGTCGGTCGCCAGGATTTTCCAATCGATGTCGCCTTGGCCCTCAAAACACTGGTGAAGCACCATGGCCAAAGTATAAGGCTCTTCGCCCGTCGAACTCGCCGCCGACCAGAAGCGGAAACGGCGTTGCCCCTGATTCAGCCAATGGTCGACCAGTTTGCGGAGAACATCGAAATGCGATGATTCCCGGAAAAAATGGGTAACATTGGTGGAAATGGCGTCGAGCAATTGCACCAATTCCTCGCCGTCGCCTTCACTTTCCACGTGATGCAGATAATCCCTGAAGTCGTCCAAACCCAAGGCCCTCACCCGCTTTCCCAGGCGGGCGCTGACCAGGGATTGCTTCCCTTCGCTCAATTGGATTCCGCTCCTGGCGTAAACCAGATCGCGGAATGCCTGGAAAGTCCGGGTATCCAACTCGGGCATGGCTTTTCCTAGAAATCCTTGAAATCGTCTTCACCCAGCGGAATCACCGATTCCGCCCGGGCTAGGGATTCCCCATGGTTGTTGGAAGCTTCCGGGGAACGCTTGCCTTTGGTGACCGGAGACCAATCCCGCACGGCCGCTTTCTTTTTAAAGGCCGTGGAACCCGATGATACCGGCGAGGATTTGCTCTTCGCTTTAGGAGCCCGGTGTTGCTCCTCGCGGGCGTCTTGCGCGATACGCTCTTCGCGGGCTCCCGCTCCCTTGACGATGCCCACCAGGACCAGCACCATGTCCTTGAGTTCCTTCGCCTGGGCGAATAATTCCTCGGACGCGCTGGCGCTTTCCTCGGCGGTCGACGCATTGCCCTGGGTCACCTTATCCATTTGGCTGACCGCGATGGTGATTTGCTCGATGCCTTTGCTTTGCTCCTCGCTGGCGGAAGCCACCTCGCCCACCAATTGCGACAGCTTTTGCACGCTCTCCACGATTTGGGTGAGTATTTTCGCCACCTCTTCCGACATGGAGACGCCGTTTTCACTGTTCTTCTGGCTTTCCTCGATGAGCGAGGCCGTGTTTTTGGCGGCTTCGGCGCTGCGCTGGGCGAGATTCCGCACCTCTTCGGCCACCACGGCGAAACCCTTGCCCGCTTCACCGGCGCGCGCCGCTTCCACGGCCGCGTTCAAGGCCAGCAAATTGGTCTGGAAGGCGATTTCGTCTATGGTCTTGATGATTTTCGCGGTTTGATCCGAAGAAGCCTTGATTTTGCCGATGGCGTCGCCCATGCGGCGCATGGCTTCACGGCCTTTCTCGACGCCTTGCCGGGTTTCATGGGCGGTCGTATTGGCTTGCTTGGCATTGTCGGTATTCTGGCGGGTCATGGAGGCCATTTCTTCCAGCGACGCCGAGGTCTCTTCCAGGGAGCTGGCTTGCTCATTGGCGCCCTCCGCCAGGCTTTGGCTGGCCTCGCTCACCTGGTTGGAAGCCGTGGAGACCTGATGGCTGCCTTCGGACAAGCTTTCGATGACGCGATTGAGCGCCGATGAAATGGAACGGCTGAGGAAAATGCCGATGGCCGCGCCGACCGCCAAAGCCGTCAGTAATCCAATGAGAATCCCGGATTTAGCGGCACTTACCGAAGCCATGATTTGTTTGCCTCCGATTTCACCACCCTCTTTATTGATATTGACCACGGTTTGGCACGCTTCCATATACGCCACATAGGCCGGCTGTAACTTTTGCTTGAATGCGACGGTCGCCTCCTTGGGTTTACCTTCACGACTCAAGGGCAGAACATCCTGGTTGCGAACGCTCACGAATTTTTCCCTGGCGGCGGGAATTTTAGAAAAGGCCTCACGATCCTTTTCCGTCGTTATGGTCACCTCATAATCCTTGAGCAGCTGATCGATTTCCAGGCCTACTCCTTTGATCTCGGCTTCAATGCCGTCCATCTCCTGCTTGTCGTCCGCTATAATGTGCTTGCTGGTGAGGATGATGTTCTCTTGGGTTTTTTTCTGGATTTCCTCGGCCATATAAATGCCCGGAAGGAAGTCTGTCGTGATCGCATTCGATTCCCCATTGATTTTCACCAATCGAGTGAATGCGAAGGTCCCCAAGGCGGCGACGATGGCTAATACCGCTGCGAACCCCATATACAGTTTGACGCTTAAACTTGATCCTTTTAACATGGCTTATACCCGTCCTTCTTGGGAATTGTTTACCGGTTCGATTGCCGCGAATTCGTCATTGGCCAGAACTTTATCGACATCCAATAGCATGACCACCTTATGGCCTATTTTGCCCATGCCCAGGATGAAATCGGTACCGCTGCCGGCGCCGAAGGTGGGAGGCGGCTCTATTTGTTCGGTCGTTACATTCAGAACTTCCGACACCTCGTCGACAAGCAAACCCATGATCATATTGGTGTTGGCGCACATCACTTGCACTACGACGATGCAGGTGCGTTCATTGTCCGCCAGGGATTCGAGTCCGAATTTGCTGCGCAATTCGATGACGGGTATGACCTTGCCGCGCAAATTGATCACGCCGCGCATAAAGCTGGGGGTCTTGGGGACCCGGGTTATCGGCAATATGCCGATGATTTCCTGCACTTTCAGTATTTGCAGGCCGAAGACCTCGCGGCCCAATTGGAAGGTGAGGTATTTTCCGGCCATGGCCGACATCACCCCTTCGGTCGTCGATATTGGATTAGAAGACATAAATGTCCTTTGAAACGCCGCGGATTAAGCCGCGGCCTTGGTGAGATTGGAAACGGCGGGGATTTTCGGGAACCCGTTCAATGCGTCGGGATGCCCCATGGATTTCACCAGGCCGTCGATATCGAGTATGAGTCCGACGCCGCCGTCCGTGAGAATAGCCCCGCCCGACAGGCCGGGTATGTTCTTGAAGGCGTCTCCCAGACTTTTGATGACGATTTGCTGTTTGCCCAGTAAGTCGTCGACAAGGAAACCGACGGTCCGGCCTTCGGTTTCGGCCAGGACGCATAGCCGCGATTGCCCGGTCTTCTCCGTGACTTCCCCGAAAAAATGTTCCAAGGGAAAGACCGGCACCTGTTTGCCTTGAAAGTCCAGCAGTCGGCCTTTGCCTAAAACCGGCACGCTGGTGGTTTCGTTAAACGGCAAAATCGTGATGACGGATAAGGTCGGGAAGATGCAGCGCTCCCGGCCGACGCGCACCACCATGCCGTCGATAATGGCCATGGTCAAAGGCAGCCACACCGTGAAACGTGTGCCTTTACCGGTGATGCTTTGAATGTCGATGCGGCCCCTCAATTCCTCGAAGGTGCGTTTGACGACGTCCATGCCGACCCCGCGTCCCGAAACCTCGGTGACCTGGGAGGCCGTCGAAAAGCCCGGCTCGAAAATGAAGGCCCAGATTTCCCTGTCTTCCAGATTCGCGCCGTCGCCTTGCAGAATGCCCCTATCCCGGGCCTTGCGCAGGATGGCTTCGCGGTTCAAGCCACGGCCATCGTCTTCCAATTCGATGCAAATGCTGCCGCCTTTTTGGTAGGCGGAGAGCTTGAGGCTGGCGGTGGCCGGCTTGCCGGCCTTTTCCCGGTCGGCTATTTCCGGCTCGATGCCGTGATCCACGGCATTGCGCACCATGTGGACCAAGGGATCGGCGATGCGATCCACCACCGCCTTGTCGAGTTCGGTATGCTCGCCGACCGTGGTGAATTCGACGGGTTTATTGCATTTATGGGATAGGTCCCGCGCCAGGCGCGCCATTTTTTGAAAGACCGGGCGTATGGGTACCATGCGCAAAGAGGTGCCGAGCTCCTGGAGATTGCGCGTGATCTTATCGAGATGGGTCAGGCGTTGCGCCATCAGCGCGCTGACCTTGCCTTTCAATTCATGCGACTGGACTATCATGGCTTCGGCGATCACCAATTCGCCGATGGTGTCCAAAAGCCTGTCCAGACGGTCGGCTTCGACCTTGACGGTCTCGCGCATATGGACGCTGGCCTGGGATGTCGCGCCGCTCGGGGTTAAGCCGGCGGATTCGACGACCAAAGCGGAAGCCGCGGCGGGCGTAGCTGCGGCCATGGATGGCTGGGTCGGCGCCTTCGTTGGCACCTCCGTTTGGACCGTGGGTTCGGCTGCGGGAGTTTGGGCCTTGGGCGCCGACGCAATCACCTGCGGCTTCGGTTCCGCATTGCCCGCGGGTGCGGAAGCATGGCCGGAAAGCTCGCGTATTTTCCCGATGAGTTCGCGCAGGGCCACGCCATTGCCGGCGGGACTGGATTGATCGAGCAAACCGATGAGCTTGCGCAACCCTTCAACCGCCGCGAAAAGGATTTCGGTGATCTTGGGGGTGAGTTGCAATTCCCCGTTTCTAAGACGATCGAGCAGGTTCTCGCTTTCATGGGCGAGGGTGCGTACGGGCGGCAGGTTGAGGAAACCGGCCAAACCCTTGATGGTATGGAAAGCCCGGAATACCGCGTTCAAGGCGTCCATGTCGGTGGGATTGTTTTCCAGTCCCATCAGGCTTAAATCCGCGGCCTCCAGATGCTCGGTCGATTCATTGAGGAAATCGCCCAATAAGGAAACGTCGGTGCCAGGCGTCACATCCAAAGCGAGGACGCGTTCGGGAAGGTCCTCGGAGCTTTGCGCGGCGTTCGCGTCGGGCTCCAAAGCGACCTGGAGCAAGTCATCCAGGCTTTCGGACGGGCGGTTTTCCAATTTCGCCACCAAGGCGTCGCAGCGCCCGGCCTTCGGACCTTTGCCGGCATAGTGATTGAAAGCCTGGGAGAGCCAATCCTTGGCCTCGAATAAAGCGTCGAGCCGAATCGCCGCCAGCGCGTCTTCCATGGCATGGCATACCTTTTCCACATGGCTCATCCCCAACAAGGACGATTCGCCCTTGAGAGTATGGATGAGCCGGCGAAGCCGGTGCGAGGCTTCGCCGGTAGGCGCCTTTTCCATGGCGAGCAGCAGCCCCTCCAACTCATCAATGACCATTTCCTGGCGCGCCAGAAATTCGCCGAGTATCCTGTCATCGGCTAATGGCGAAAGCTGAAGCGGTTCGTCTTCCTCATCCCTGGACAATTGCAGGCTGAGCCGGGAGATCAAATCGCCATGATCCAGCCCATGGCAATAGGCATGTTGCAATTCGCCGACCAAGGCGCACAGGGATTCCAAGGCCGATTCCGGCGCGAGACCGCCTTCCACGGTGGAAGCGATGATATGGATAGCCGAATTGGACGCTTCCAATGCCCCATCATCACCCGTCTTTCCGGCCAAGCCCGCCAGGTAGGAGAAATCGTCCTGAAGCGGTTGGAAAACCGATTTCTGGGAACCGTCCATCAATACCAGTTTTTCAGCCAAGCTCTCAATCAACTCGGGAATGGACTGGTGCGGCATATCGGCATTTTCCTTGCGTTAAGTCGGGTATTTCCCCGGATACTGGACGCGAAAACGATGATGGGGCTGGCCGGATATTTTGTCCAAGAAAATTTTTCGAAATAAAAAGCGACGAACTGGACTTTAGCTCCTGAATATCGATGCGGAATAGGAGTCGACCCCTCAGCGGCGCCGGTCAAAACGGAGTTTTTACATCCCAGGGAAGTGGAAAAAAAACGGCCCATGATTCCGGTGGGTAACCGTCCAATATTGAAATGGGGCCGTTTCGGGGAAAACGGGTGAATTAACCGGCGGAAAAGAAAATCGCTAGGCGCGCGGCTTATTCCGGGGGTCCGGCACCAGGCGGTTGAACCAGCGGATGAGTTCGAATTTTTGGTTATCGTCCATGGGTTGGAACATCACGCCGAAGCCCTGCAAATTGGTCTCATTCACCACCCACACCACTTGGGCATAGATGCCGTTCAGAATGGGATTGAGGGTTTGCAGGTAAACCGTTTCGCCGCCCGCGAGGCCGTAATAGCCCTCCAGGAAACACCCGCCCAGATTGACATTCAAAATGCGCGCTTGGGCCTCGGCGCCGTTTTGAAAAGTGATGTGGGCGACGGCTTCGGCCGGCCATCGCGGTTCTTGTCGGCGTTCGGACGGGTTCTGGTTCACCCTCTGATTGTAAAACCGGCCGGGTCAAAAAATCACGGTTTATTTTACCGTCAATCGATATGCTGCTCTTGGCTGCTCTTGCAGGAAATGCACATTTTCGCGGTCGGCACGGCTTCGAGCCTGGCCTTGACGATAAGTTTACCGCAGCTTTTGCAGACGCCGAAAGTACCGGCCCGAACCCGATCCAGCGCTTCCTCGATATGGTAAAGGTATTTGCCCTCGCGGCTCGCCAATTGAAAGGCTTGCTCCCGGTCCATGGTCTCGGTGGCGTGATCGGCCAGGTGATAGGCGTGGCTGGACAAATCCCCGGCGCCTTCTTTCGAATTGAGGCGCATGGTATTGTCTTCGAGATACCCTAATTCCTGCAATAAGGTCTCTTTTTTCTCATTCAGCAGGGTTTCAAAATATTTCAACTCGTCGGGAGTCATGCGATTGCGTTCGGTCTTACTGCTCACCTTAATGGTTTCCTTGGATGCGGAGGCGGGTATTCCTCCGGGAATGGGCTTGGATGCTACCCCCTGGGCCGGTTTATTGCCAATGACGGCGGCGGGCTTGGGGCTGGGTTTTTCTTTGGCGGCGGTCTTTGCCGCCGGGGCCTTGGCCGGCATGGCTTTCCCGGGGGGAACCTTGGCGGCTACGGGCTTGCCGGCCGCTTTAGCCGTTTCCGGTTTAGAACCCGGCTTATTGGATTTGGGGGCCGTTTTGGCGACCACCTTAGCCGGCGCTGGCTTGCTCCCGGCTTTCGCCGCCACGGCCTTCTTGGCAGGTATTGCCTTTTTAGCCGAAGTTTGAGCCATCGGCTTCTTGGCCGATGCTCCTTTGGAGGGTTTCGCGGAGGCTTTACTCATGACCTGACCCCATTTCTCCATTCGGTCTTTTCGCGCATGGCGAACCGGGCGTGCATTCGCGCAAAAGCCGACCGACCCGGTTGCGGAAATATAGGCAAAAGACCGCCGGAAGGCCGCATATACTCGGGAGTTTCCGCTGCGATCTTCGCAAATGAATTAGGTGGACTTTGCCATGAGAATGTGCAAGGACTCTTCGCCGATTTCCACTTGAATGGATTCCAGCTCCGCCACGGCCGAGGTTTGACCCTCCGGAATTTCGACGCGGAAGGTGGAGGCCAATACCTCGCTGGCGATATACCGCTCATGGGCCGTGGCGGCCTGACGCAGGGTATCCGAAGAGGATTGGAGGATAAGCGATATCCTGTCGGTAACGCTCAAACCCTGATCTTTGCGCAAATTCTGCACCCGGTTAATCATTTCCCGCGCCAGCATTTCCAGCATTAAGCCCTCATCGACATGGGTGTCCAAGGCCACGGTCACCTCGGCGGAAGCGTCGACGACCAGGCCCTCGACCACGTCGCGCTGCACTAGGATATCCTCTTGGCTTAGGCTTATCCCCGCGAGTTCAACCGTGCCTCCGGCCACCAGCGACGCCACTTCGGCATGCGTCAAAGCGGAAACCTTTTCCGCAAAGGCTTTCATGCCCTTGCCCAGCTTGGGGCCTAAGGCCTTGAAATTCGCCTTGGCGCGATAGGTCACCAAGGCCGATTCATCGAGAGTGACTTCCAGGTGTTTGACATTCAGTTCTTCGCGCACCAATTCTTCATTTTGCCGCATTTCCTCGCGCTGTTTTTCATTGCGCACCACGACGATAAGCCGGCGAAGGGGTTGCCGATTCTTCAGGTTATGCGCCGACCGCAAACCCCGCCCCAAGGTGACGGCCTGGCGCACCCGGTTCATGCGCTCATTCAGGCCATGATCGTAATCGGCCGCGTCGAATTCGGGGTAGTCCGCCAGATGCACCGAAACCGGTTGGTTCATTCCCGCCATTGCCGCGGGTTCCCGCACCAGGACTTGCCATAACTCTTCCGCCAGGAAGGGCAGAAAAGGAGCCATGACGCGCGCGAAGGTGGTCAAGACCTCATACAGGGTGGCATAAGCGAAATTTTTATCGGCGTCGTCCTCGCTTTTCCAGAAGCGGCGCCGCGAACGGCGGATATACCAATTGGTCAAATCGTCGACGAAGGCCACCACGGCTGGCACCACGTTGTAAAGCCGGTAGGCGTCCATTTCCCGGCGCACCTGCAAGAGCAGGCCCTGCAAGTCCGAGAGTATCCAGCGGTCGAGTTCGTGGGGGCTGCGCACCTTTTGCCCGGGCCGCCACGAGAGCTGGCCTTTGGCCGCATCGGCATTGGCATAGGTGACGAAAAGGCAGGCCGAATTCCACAAAGGCAAAAGCACGGACCGGATGATATTCTTCACGCCCGCTTCGGAAAATTTCAAATCCTCGGCTTTCACCGCCGCGGAATCGATCATGAAAAGCCGGATGGCGTCCGCCCCGGTGCGCTGGATCAATTCATTGGGGTCGGGGTAATTGCGCAGCCTTTTGCTCATTTTCTGGCCGTCTTCGGCCAGGATGATGCCGTTGACGATGACGTTTTGCATGGCCGGCTTTTGGAATAAAGCCGAGGAAAGCACGGTCAGGGTATAAAACCAGCCCCGCGTTTGATCCAAACCTTCGGCGATGAAATCGGCGGGGAAATGCCCTTCCACGCGTTCGCGGTTCTCGAAAGGGTAATGTGTCTGGGCATAGGGCATGGAACCCGATTCGAACCAGCAATCGAGCACCTCCGGAGTGCGGACATAGGCCTTGCCTTCGGGGTCATAGGTCTTGCCGTCCTTCGTGCGGATGACGATGGGATCGATGATGTGCATGTGCAAATCGTCGACGCGGACCCCGGAAAGCCGCTCCAATTCCTCGCGGCTGCCGACGCAAATCATGCCTTCGCCGTCCTCGCCCACCCACACCGGAATGCAAGTTCCCCAGAAGCGGTTGCGCGAAAGATTCCAGTCGCGGGCGCCGTCCAGCCACTTGCCGAAGCGGCCGTCCTTGATATGCTCGGGCACCCAATTGATTTGCTGGTTGCTGTCTATCATCCACTGCTTGAGCGTCTTGGTCTCGCCGTCCGGGCCGGTAAGCTCGCGATCGAGGCGCAAATACCAGGCTTTCAAGGCGCGGTACAGCAATGGCACATCGGTGCGCCAGCAATGCGGATAGCTGTGCACGAAGGTTTCATGCTTGAATACGCGCCCTTCGGCCTTCAGCCTGTGGATAATGCCTTTGTCGGCATCCTTGGCGCCGACCTCTTGCCAGTCGGGAACCAGGTGAGTGAAACGCCCTTCGGCGTCCAGCGGATCCCAGAGACCCAAGCCCTCTTGCATGCCCAATTGAAAGTCTTCTTCGCCGAAAGAAGGGGCGATATGCACCGCGCCCGTGCCGTCCGAATCGCTGACGAAATCAGCCGATAATAAGGAGTATTGTTTCTCGCTTAAATAAGGCGCGTACTGAAAAAGCGGCCGGTAACGGCGGCCGGCCAAGGCCGATCCCTTCACCGTTTTCAAAACGGGATCGCCGTCGCCGAAATACTGAAGCCGCCGCGACTCCGCAATCCAGTACTTGGCTCCTTGATGGCTCACGAGGGCATAATCGAGATCGGCCTTGACGGCCACCGCCAAATTGCTGGGCAAGGTCCAAGGCGTGGTCGTCCAGACCAATAAACTTTCGTCGCCATCCTGGTTAGCGTGGCTTTCGAGAGGGAAAATCACCGTCAAACTGGGATCTTGCCTGTCCTTATACCCTTGATTGACCTCGAAATTGGAAAGCGGGGTGGCCAGGGCGGGGCTATAGGGTTGGATGCGCCAGCCCTGATCGATGAGCCCTTTGTCGAAGCATTGTTTGAATACCCACCAGACGGATTCCATGAAATCGGGATCCATGGTTTTGTAGTCATTGTCGAAATCGACCCAACGTCCCATGCGGGTGACGGTCTTGCGCCATTCGGCGGTGTATTTCAATACCCCCGCGCGGCAGGCTTCATTGAACCGGTCTATGCCGAAACTCCGGATATCCCGCACCGAATGCAATTTCAATTCGTCTTGGATGAGGTTTTCGATGGGCAGGCCATGGCAGTCCCAACCGAAACGGCGTTCGACGCGATAGCCGCGCATGGTCCAATACCGGGGGACGATATCCTTGATGGTGCCGGCTAAAAGGTGGCCGTAATGCGGCAAACCGGTGGCGAAAGGTGGGCCGTCGAAAAAAGCGAAAGACTTGGCCTCGGACCTTTGGAGGATGCTGCGTTTGAAAGCGTCGTCCTTTTCCCACAGGGCGAGTATGCCTTCTTCGAGGGCCGTGAAGGAAACCGAGGATTCAATGCTACGAAACATGCTTTTGACCGCCATCATACCGGGGAATGAGCCTAAGGGCATCCCTGAAAAGAGGGATAAAAATAGCTCCTTGAGAGGGCCATAGGGTAAAATGGGCCATACCCCGCATGAATACCTCGCCCGAAAACCGCCCTCCCCGTCCCTTCGGTGCTTGGAAAGCGGCGTTGGAGGAAATGGGCGAGGTTTTTTGGGAATGGGATATTTCCTCGGACATAAGCAATTACTCCGCGAATCTTCCCGCTTTGCTGGGATATGGCGAAAAGCCGCTTTCACCGCCAAGCCCGCCCTGGCCCCACCTGCTGCACCCCGAGGATAGGGCGGCGGCGGAAATGGCCATCGCCCAGGTCACGCAAGGGAAAGCGTCTTTCTTTTCCCATACCTGCAGAATGGTTTGCGTCGACGGATCGTCCAAATGGGTTTTCTGCCGCGGCAAGCTGGCGGGGAACGCCTCTGGAGAAGAGCCGCTCTTTTTAATCGGCAGCCTGCGGGATGTCCATCAGGAAACCATGGCGAATCTCGAGCGCGAGTGCCTCCTGCATGGCAAGGCCAATATCCTCAAGAATACCGCGCATGGGATTATCAGTGCCGACGTGAATGGAATCGTCGCGACCTTCAATCGGGCGTCCGAAGCCATGTTGGGCTATGCGGCGGAAGAAGTCGTGGGCAAAACCACGCCGGCGCTCTGGCATGATATGCAGGAAGTGGCGGCCCGCGCGGCGGAATTCTCCCGCGAATTGAATGAAACCGTCGCGCCCGGATTCGGCGTCTTCACCGCCAAATCCTTAAAGGGCCTTCCCAACCAGCACGAGTGGTCCCTCATCCGCAAGGACGGCACGAGGGTTCCGGCTTTACTGACCGTAACGGTGATACGCGATGACAACGGCGAGATCACGGGATTCCTCGGCTCCCTCCTCGACTTGACCGAGCGCAAAAAAATGGAAACCCAATTGCGCGACAGCGAGGAAGACTTGGCGCGCAAAGCGGAACTATTCGAGCGCGCCGTCGAAATCGCCAAGCTCGGCTGGTGGGAAATGGACATCAAGACGAACCGGGTCTTCTGGTCGCCCGGCGTCTGCCGCATCTTCGATCTGGATACCCCCGTGACCCCGTCTCGGGAGGCAAGAAGAGCGTTTTATACCCCTGAAATCAACCTTCGCATCGACCGGGCCGGTGAAAGCGCCCTCCGCGACGGCACCCTCATCGATTTGGAAATACCGGCGACCACGGCGCTGGGCCGGAAAATCTGGGTGAAGTCCCAGGGCAGGGCGATTCTGGAGGACGGCGAGCCGGTGAAATTATTGGGAGTCATCCAGGACATCACCGACCGGAAAGCCGCCGAGTCCGAATTGAAAATGGCCAAGGAAGAAGCCATCGCTTCCAACCGGGCCAAAAGCGAATTTCTCGCTTCCATGAGCCATGAAATCCGCACCCCGATGAATGGGGTCCTGGGCCTGACGCAATTGCTGGCGGATTCGGATCTGAACGAAGAGCAAAGGGAAATGGTGCAAACCATCCAGTCCAGCGGCGATACCCTGCTCACCATTTTGAACGACATTTTGGACTTGTCCAAAATCGAGGCGGGCAAATTGCAAATCGAAAAAATCCCGTTCGACTTGCATGACACCCTACGCGGCATCATCGAATTGCTCTCCCACCCCGCCAGGAAAAAACATTTACCCCTCCACCTCGACTATGCGGCCGAGGTCCCCGACAGGATTGTTTCCGACCCGAGCCGATTGCGGCAAGTGGTATTCAACCTGGTGGGAAACGCGGTGAAATTCACCCAGCAAGGCGGGATTTCGGTGGCCGTGAAAAAGCGGGGCGATAGGTTGCGCATCACCATCCGCGACAGCGGCATCGGCATTCCCCAAGACAAGCAGGCCTTGGTCTTCCAGAAATTTTCCCAGGTGGACGCCTCCACCTCGCGAAAGTTCGGCGGCACCGGACTGGGCCTTGCCATTTCGAAGCGCCTGATGGAATTGCTGGGAGGAGAAATCGACTTTATCAGCAGCCCCGGGGAAGGATCGGAATTTTGGCTGGAACTGCCCTTGGAGCCCGCCGAGGAAGTCACCGCGCCCCCCAGGAATGGCCTTCAACCCCTGATCCATCTTCCGTCGTGGACGGCCGTCGCGGATAAAGTCGCCTGCCAGAGAATCCTGTTGGTGGAAGACAATGCCGTGAATCAAAAAGTCGCCATCGGCATGCTGAAGAAAATGAATTGCCGTTTCGAAATCGCGGTGAATGGGTTTGAGGCCTTGGAAAAAGCTTTTTCAGGCGACTACTCCATCATCCTGATGGATTGCGAAATGCCCGACATGGACGGCTATGAGGCCTCGCGCGAAATACGCCGACGCGAAGCGGAAATGCCTTGGCGGAATGGCAAGCCCGAGCGGCGCGTGATTCTGGCCTTAACCGCCAATGCCATGAAAGAGGACGAAGCGAGGTGCCTGGCCAGCGGCATGGACGGCTTTTTATCCAAGCCCTTGAAAATGCAGGACCTCTGGCAGGCTCTCATCGCCTGGGTTTCGGTTTGATCGGGCTTTCATTTAAAGCGCGCCACTAAATCGACGCCTTCAGGCCCGGGAGTGATCACGCGCTCGGGCGAAAGCTCTCCGTCGCTCCAACCGATGAAAGACGTGCCGGCCGTTTTGGCTTGAATACGGATGGGGACGCCCTCGAAGTGGGTCCCTCGATAGGCTTTCCCCAGATCGAAACCTTCGATGGCGACTTTTCCCCCTTCCGCCGCCAAGACGACTTGAACGGGTTCACCCAGACCATACCAGGCGCGCATTTGCGAGAGCACGGCCTCGGGGCGGCGTTCGAGAAAGGACCGGAGGTCCGCATCGGCGGCGTTCTGCTCGGATTCGGAAAGGTCCCAGCGCAGCCTGTCGCGCTCTTTTTCCTTTCCGTGGGCGGCTTGCATGCTGTCGAGAACCGCGACCGCCCGCTTGGGGGTGAAATTCGTCGCGAGTAAAACCGAGAGCCGGTTGACGAAGCGCGCCCGCCATGTCGGGTTCCGGGACAGTTTCCGGAAGAAAACGGTCGACCTGGGTCCATTGGGATAATCCGCCGTGACCGTGGAGTCGCCCAGGAATGCGAACATATCCCTTTCGCCGCCAAAACCTCCGAGACCGGCATCCAAGTCGAAAAGCATCATCCGCCACGGCGAGGCCGGGGAGGTGCGCCGCCAACTGCGAAGGTTATTGGCGGGCCAATCCGAATTGGAAGCCCAGATCTCGGCCGCCAGATAAGTGGCCATATTGTCGAGGTCCAGCATTTCAGCCGCTCTCGCCAGGGCCGCCGAATCGGAAAGATCGGCTTGCAAAAACCACGCGACCATGTCATTCCAGGCCGAGGCCGTGCCCGCCTGCACTTCCCCCCCGTTCTTGAGCAAATCGACGCCGTCGGAAGAAAGGCCGAAGCGGGTATCCAAATAGTCGGCGTCGAGCTTCTCACGCATGTCGTAAATCCCCCAGTACCGGCCATTGAGGTAAACCGAAACATGCCGTGACAATTGGTATTCCAGATCCCGACCGTCGGCGAGCGAAGTGCCGACGGCGTCGCGGGACAATCCGCTGCTGTAATCGCCGCCCATATTCCGCAGTCCGAAACCCTTGAAACGCTTGAACTCCGCGTGCTGGGGGAAAAGCGGCCACTCTATCCGGCGCGCGCCGTACTTTTCCCGGAATTGCACCGAAAGCGGACGTTTGGGCTCGGCGCGGCTCCAGTTGCCGAATATGCCGACGCCGGCGTTTTCGGAGAAGGCGCGGCGGCCATCCTTTTCATGGAATTCTACCGTCGCCGGCAATTCAGTGTCTTCCCAGTAATTCGCGCCATAATGCGGATAGGCCGGCGAAGCATTCGGGCCTTCCATGTAAAGGCCGCTAACCGAATCGAACATCGCGACGGGATCGACGATGATGGAGACCACGGGCAGCGCGGGCTTTTCGCCCACGAGGAAAAACCGTGACACGACCGGGCCCGAATGGCCCGCGGAATCGAAAGCCGCGCAAGAAAGGGCCTGGGTGGAATCCAAACGAAAGCCTTCCGCGGCGCTGGGCGACGCCGGCCCCGGAACTTCACCCCCTTCGGCGCAGCGCACAAGGGCCCCGGGCGTCGCGGCGAATCGAATGACCAAGGGCTTGTCGCTTTGGGCGAGACTGGTTAAAAAAACCGGTGAGGGTGGCAGGACGGTCGGGGTGTCGGATGGGTTGGGGGCTTCGGGACTCGGTGTTTGGCGAAGGACATAGGTATGGGTTTCCGGCACCCTCGCCCATGAGGCCGTCGCCGGCATTTCCGGGTATTCGACGGCTTGCCTCTGGAAGCCGGCGGTGTCTTCCAGGTGAAGGGTTCCCCCCTTGCGGTGGAGTTCGAAGGAGGCATGCGGCCTAAGGGCGGACCGGTAAAAGCGAAAGTCGACAAGGGTCAGGTAATAGGCTCCAAAGCGGCCGGTGGGGGGAACGAAGTAAATCGAAGTGAGGCGGCTCAAATCGGCGGGCGAGCCGTGCAGGGAAACATCGTAAGTATCCAAACGGCGGCCCGTGCCCATGATCTGAAGGGTTGAACCTTTCCAGCATTCCTGGTTGACCTCGCAAAACCGCACCACCATGGGCTGGCCTTCCGGGATGGTGGCGCGCAGTTGAAGGCGGTCGCGGCCCGAGGCGTCCAGGGCTCCGCCGGGCATGGGCATGGAAAGCTCCACCGACGACCAATCCAAACCGGTTCCATCGGGATCGCGCAAATTCAGGACGGCGCTCAAGGCCGGGAGACTGTCGGGCAGCAAAGGTCCGCGAATACGTCCGGGCACTTCCCATGGTACGATGGACGAACGCCCCGGCGGGTTATTCATCGAATCGCTCCAGATATTCGCCTTGTATTGGAAGGCGCGCAAAGTATCGCCCGCGGGAGCGGACCGCCGGCTGTCGAGGCCGGAGAAAAAGATCAATAGCCGCCCGCCCGGCGCCAAGAGCGTGTCGGGAAGCCGCCAGGCCGGACCGTCCCCCGCGCTTCCCCGCATTTGCCAAGCCCCGAGGTTCACCGCGGTATCGCCGATATTGGCAATCTCAACCCAACCGGGGTCTTCACCGCGCTCGTCGAGGAAATCCGCATTGCCGGTGGCTATTTCCTCGATGACAAGGGGTTGAAAGGCCGTGGAATCCGGCAAAAGAGGAGGCGGAATGGGTTTGGGGTCCGGCCGATCCGTATCGAAAAGCCGGCAAGAAGCGAAGAGGACGAGAGAGCCTATTACCACCAAGCGGCGCGAAAGGCGGGAGGAAAGCGGGCGTTTGGCGGGATGCATTTCGATTCAGTGGCTATTTATCGATAATCGGTTGTAAATCCGGTTACGGGTTTCGATTTAACCGCGCGGAATCCCCAGACGGATAATCAAGGCCGTCACCACGCCGAGAAAAACCCAGCGTATCCATCGGTTGCCGCCCAGCATGGCGGCGCGGCTGCCTAATAATCCGCCGATGAGGTTGCAGGCCGCCATGGGTAGGCCCAAGGTCCAAACCACCGAGCCCGAAGGCATAAACCAAAGCAAGGCGCCGACATTGGAAGCTCCGTTGAGGAATTTCGCCTGAGCGGAGGCGCCCAGAAAATCGCGGCCGAATAAAAGGATGAGGGATACGACCAGCAAACTTCCCGTGCCTGGCCCGAAAAAACCGTCGTAGAAACCGAGTACCCCCGCCAGCACCGGCAAGATCACCGCGTGCCAGCGCTTGGATAACCCCCCGCCTGGTTTTTGCCCGAGCTGGGGACGGAAGGCGGTGTATAAAGCCATGATGATGAGCAAAACCAAAATTCCCGGCCGCAGCAGGCGCGGATCGAGATGCGAAACCCACTTGGCCCCCAGCCACCCGCCCAAGCCGGCGCAAAGGATGGGAAGGTAAAGCGGTTTCAGCGGCAGACGCAAGCGTTTGGCATAAGACATGGCAGCCGCCGAGGTCCCGACGATGGAAGCGCATTTGGTGGTCGCCAGCACCCCGCTAACCGGCATTTGGGGCATGCCGATGAGCAGGGCCGGCGTGGTGATGAGCCCACCCCCGCCGACAATGGCGTCGACGAAACCGGCGGCTAAGGAGGCTAAACAAGCGAAAGCGATTTGGCTGGGAGTCAGGGTCAACAAGGAAAGGTTCCCGGCGGGACGTGCGCGCCCACGGGAATCTAGCTTCGCGCAGGAAGCGTTTTCATTTCGCCCCCGCTTCGAAAACCGGTTGCGCCAGCTTCAGGGCATGCGCCTTCACGTCGGTCGGCCACGTGGCGATATGCAGTTGAAAGGTTTTGGGGTCTTTCCTGTAGAGGGCCCTCAGGGCTTCCTCATATCCCTTCAAATCCCCGGCCATCACGGAAATGAATTTGTAAGTCCGTTCCTGATGCTTCTTGACCGTGTCTCCGCCGATGGATTTCTTGCGCTCCTCGTCGACGAGTCGGCGCAGGATGGCGGAAGCGCCGCCGGACTGCGAAGCCAGCCATTCCCATTGCCGGGGCAGCAGGGAAACCTCGCGGGATATGACGCCTAGCTTCGGCCTTCCGGGTCCGTTGGTTTCAGATGCCGAGCCGGCAGTCGCATCGTTTGCCGTATAAACCTCGAGCCGCTTGACGACATCCTTTTCCGAACCCTGGAAATTGAAATCCATGGTATTGCCGGTAGCGTCGCTGAAAATCAGGAAAGGGCGGTTTTCCGATTTCCCCATGCGGCGTTTGACGGTCATAATGACCTCGGGCAATGGGCCGCGGCAAACCCATTGGTCGCCCTCGAATGCCGTATAGGTGCTTTTCGTTTCCATTTGGACCTCCGCCGACAATAATACCCGGGTAAAATTGATTTGTCAATTTTACCCGGGTATTATTGTCATGGGGTCGATCTGGCCACCGCCGGCAAGAGCAACTCGCAATTCCCGGGCGAGCCCATCAGTAACCCACAGGTTACCTAACTTCCGCGGAGAACCCGTCGGAGAATTAGTATCGTTCGCATTTTCTCGATTTTAACCGGAGGGCTGAACCATGAAATACCATTTACTCGGCGACACGGGCCTCAAGGTTTCCCAGCTTTGCCTGGGCACCATGACCTTTGGCGGCAAGGGGTTTTATAAGGCCATCGGCACCTTGGGGCAAAAACCCGTCGACGACATCGTCAAACAGTCGGTCGACGCCGGCATCAATTTTCTGGATACCGCCAACGTTTATTCCGAAGGCCTTTCCGAAGAGATGACGGGTAAGGCCATCCGCAATCTCGGCCTCAACCGCGACGACCTCGTCATCGCCACCAAGGTGCGTGGCAAAATGGGCGACGGCCCCAATGCCGTCGGTCTTACCCGCAAGCATATCCTGCATGAAGTCGAGGCCAGCCTCAAACGCCTGGGCACTGACTATATCGACCTCTACCAAATCCACGGCTATGACGCCTTGACTCCCCTCGAAGACATCGTCGACACCCTGGATACCCTGGTGAAAAGCGGCAAGGTCCGCCATATCGGTTGCAGCAATTTGGCGGCATGGCAAATCATGAAGGCCGTGGGTTATTCGACCTATCATCGCCTGGCGAAATTCGTTTCCCTGCAAGCCTACTATACCCTGGCCGGCCGCGATCTCGAGCGCGAGGTCATTCCCTTGCTGAAGGATATCCGCATGGGCCTCATGGTCTGGAGCCCCTTGGCGGGCGGCTTGTTGAGCGGCAAATACACGCGCAATGGCGAGGGGGCCGATGGCGCGCGCCGCAAGCATTTCGATTTCCCCCCCGTCGACAAGAATAGGGCTTTCGACGTCGTCGATGTCCTGAAGCCCATGGCGGAGGAGAAAAAAAGCACGGTAGCCCGTTTGGCCCTGGCCTGGCTATTGCATCAGGAGGCCGTCACCACGGTCATCATCGGCGCCAATAATACCGATCAATTGGCCGATAATCTCAAAGCCACCGAGGTGAAGTTTACCGCCGAGGAATTGGCAAAGCTCGACTCGGTGAGCCAGCTTCCCATGGAATATCCGGGCTGGATGCTGGAGAGACAGGGCGGGGATAGGCGACCGTCCTTGTAAATTTTCGACATTTTTGGGATTTTCCTGACCCTTAGTCCAGCCATCCCTCTGGATTTGTGTAGATGGACTGCGAAATCCAAGCTCTTGGGATAGCTTCAAAACCAGTCAATATCTGAATTCGGGGCTCTCGGCGCCTGTCGCGCGAGTGGCATTTGCTTTGTATGCCCCTGATCCATTGAGGAGAGCCCCATGTTTGAAAAAATCACTACCGCCGGCATTTTACTCACCGCATCCCTAGGGTTTTCCAGCGATCCGGCCGGATTGCCGGTTCCCCCTTCGGATTTCGCCCGGAAAAACAATGTCCCCCATGGACAATTAAGCGCTTCCCTCACCTATCCCACCAAGGATTATGGCGCCAAACCGGTCAAGATTTACACTCCCCCCGGTTATTCGGCGACATCGGGCACCAAGTACCCGGTCTTGTATTTGCACCACGGCATCGGCGGAAATGAATCCGCTTGGACCTCATCGGCTTCCGGACAAGCGGAAGGCAATGCCGACAATGTCTTGGACAACCTATACGCGGCCAATAAGGTTCCGCTGCCCTTCATCATCGTCATGCCCAGCGGCGGCGCTTTTGGCGGAGACGACTTCGCGCGCTTCGAGAAATACGGCGACGTCCTCGTCAACGATTTGATCCCCTGGGTGGAAAAGACCTATCCCGTTTCCACCGATCGCACCATGCGCGCCATCGCGGGTCTCTCCATGGGTGGAGGCCAAACCTTTAATTTCGGCTTTACCAATATCGATAAGTTCGCCTATATCGGCCCTTTTTCAGCGGCGCCGAATACCAAGCAGCCCTCGCAGACCATCAAGGACGTGGCGGCGCTCAAAGCCACCATCAAGCTGATTTTCATCGCTTGTGGGACGGCCGACGGTTTGATATCGAATAGCAAGATGTATCACGATTTCCTGGATCAAAACAACGTTCCCCACATGTATCAACTGGAACAAGGCGAAGGGCACACTTCCACGGTATGGAACCGGAGCCTGTATAATTTCAGCCAACGCATTTTCAAGGACGTGGCGACCGGTATTACCCTTGCCCCCAAGTCCGCCCGTACTTCTTTACTGGCTTTCAGCCAGGCTGGAACGTCGCAAAGAACCTTCTCGATTTCCTCCCTGGGCGAAAACGGAAGGGTATTCCTCCTCAACGGAAAAACGCTGGGCTCGCCATTGCCGTCCTTGAACGTGATTTCGAAGTAAGATCCGCCACCGCCCCGGTCGCCTGGCCGGGGATGGCCAAACCCAGTTGGTTGAAGAGAGTGGGCACCAAATCGACGAAATCGGTGCGGCCCAGATCGGCATGGGGCGCAATGCCCGGCCCCTGGAGAATCATGAAGACGCGCCTGTCGCTCAGGGTATTGCCGCCATGTTTGCGGCCATGCCCGCCATGATCGGTGACCACGGCAATGAACCAGTTTTCCTCAGCATATTTCGGACGCTTGCGCAATTGCGAAAGAATGCGCCCTATCCGCCTGTCATGGCTTTCAATGGCCCAACGATAAGGCGGCATGTCGGGGGAAAAGCCGAAGCGATGGCCCATTTTGTCGGCGTCGTCTAAATGGGCAAAGATAATGCCGGCATCTTCGCGCTCAAGCTCGGCGAGCACGGCCTTTTCCACCTTGCCGTCGCTATGAAAATCAAGGTGCTCATCGGCGTCGAACATCAGCATCGAGAATTTTTCCCAATGGGTGAAGGCCGCCACCCGTAGCGGGTAACCGGCGAGCTTGGCCAAGGTGGGCAAAGCGGGAGCCTCGGCCGGCCTCCAACCCTGCAAGGTATTGTTCCCCACTCCGTGTTCGGCGACCGAAACCCCGGTCAAAAGGGTTGTCCAACCCGGACCGCTGCGCGCGGGCATGACGCCATAGCATTCCGAACTGAAAGCGCCTTCGCGACGCAAGGTATCGATATTCGGGGTAGGGACGGCGAGCAAGGCATCCAGTCTCACCCCGTCGAGCCCGATGATGAGGGCGTGGCGGGGAGTCATGTGTTGCGGAGTCGCATCCGCCCAAGCGGAAACGGCGGCGAATAGACCGGCGATCAAAGCATTTGTTTTTAAGAGCATACCCAAGCATGCCGTTGGAAGATTGCGCTTTCATTTCAAACCCAAGGTGAGGCGGATACCGTTTTGCTGCCTTGGGAATACCGGGTTTCGCGCCGGGCTCGTTCTCGCTCGGGCTTGGTGCGATAATGAGTTTTGAGACCGGATCTAGCAGGAATGGCGCCGCCGCCATCCCGATGGGATAATGGAGACGCCAGGGAGGTTACCATGCCGAACCATCCATCCGGCCTCGGAGGTTTCGCCGCCCTGGCCGCAACCGTGACAGCGGCCTTCGGCCTGCAATCGGCCGATCTCTCCGGCGTCCAAATCTTTCCCGCCGACAATTACTGGCATTGGGACATCTCGAATTTCCCGGTGCATCCCAACTCCGCCAACCTGGTGGCTTCGGTCGGCAACGGTACCTCCCTCCACCCGGATTTCGGATCGGTTTTAGAAGGCGTTCCTTTCGGCATCCCCTATATCCTGGTCGACGAAAACCAGCCTAAGATCCCCATCCACTTCACGCTTTACGGCGATGAGAGCGACGCGGGACCTTATCCCATCCCGCTCAATGCACCCATCGAAGGCGGCAATCCCAATGCGGGCGACCGCCATGTCCTGGCCGTCGATAAGGACGCCAAGATGCTATACGAATTGTATGTGGCCCAGCCGCAAAGCGCCTCCTGGAATGCGGGGTGCGGGGCGAAATTCGATCTCACCTCCAATGACTTGCGGCCCGAAGGATGGACCTCGGCGGACGCGGCGGGCCTGCCCATTTTGCCGGGGCTGGTGCGCTACGACGAAATCGCCCGGGGCGTCATCGACCACGCCATTCGCCTCACCGTCTCCGTCAGCCGCAAGAGCTATGTCTGGCCGGCCCGGCACCAGGCCGGCTCCACCACCAGCATGAATGCGCCGCCCATGGGACAGCGCTACCGCCTCAAAGCCACCTTCGATACTGCCGGGTATTCGCGCGCAGCCAAGGTCGTCCTGGTCGCGCTCAAGAAATACGGCATGATCCTGGCGGACAATGGCAGCAACTGGTATATCTCCGGGGCGCCCGACGATCGCATGCCCGACGAGGAGATCAATGGCTTGAAGAAGGTGAAGGGCAGCGATTTCGAGGCGGTGCAAAGCCTGGACGACCAGGGCAATCCGTTGATGCCGGGCTCGGGAATTTTGCCTCGCCTGACCAACCGGCATCCGCGCAGGGATGGAAGCCTCACCCTCCAGACCTTGAACGGCCGCCGCATTTTCTCACCCAGGGGAATGGCCGCCCAATGGGTCATAGGAGATGGATCGCCTAAGCCTTTCCTTCGGCCTTGATCATGGCCACCAATTGATCGAGAACCGTTCCCCAGCCCTCGTAGAACCCCATTTCCTCGTGTTTTTGGCGACTGTCCGCGTCCTTGTGAATGGCCGTCGCCGTGTATTTCGTCCCTGAAGGGTGATCGGCCAAGGTGATGACGGCGGTGAAGTAACCGATGTCACCCGGCGCCATGGCCTTGCGATTGGAAGGACGGAATCCCGGCAAGAGGGCGTCGGTCCAGACCAGTTTTTCGTCGGGAACGACTTCGAGATAGCATCCCACATTGGGAAATGAATCGCCCTCGGGCGATTGCATGGTGGTGCGGAAGACGCCGCCTGGCCGCAAATCGATTTCGCATTCCACCGTCGACCAAGGCAAGGGACAAAACCATTGCATGAGTTGGGCGGGCGTAGTCCAAGCGGCCCACACTTTTCGGCGAGGCACCTCGACAATGCGTTCGAGAACCAGGTCCAGCTTGGGATCGGCGATAATGGTTGATGATTGAATCATGGCGATGGCTCCTTGGCGGTTAATAAGAAATGGTCCAATCGGTCGAGGCGCTTTTCCCAAAGCGCCTTTTGCGCGCTCAGCCAGGACTGCACCTGTTGCATGGGTTGAGGCGCTAATTGATAAGTCCGGACCCGCCCCACTTTATGGGAACTCACCAAGGAAGAACTCTCCAGGACGCGTAAGTGCTGGAGAAAGGAAGGCAAGGCCATGGGAAATGATTTCGCCAATTCACCGACCGGAGTCGGGCCTTGTCCCAGTTTTTCCAAGACGGAGCGACGGGTGGAATCGGAGAGCGCGAAGAAAACCGCATCGAGGGGAGGGCGGGGCGCAGCGACATAGTTAGGCATTTACCTAAGTATTTAATTGAGGGAGCGCTTTAAGTCAACAGGCTCCTTGACAAGAATGGCTGGGATCAGCTAGGATTACTCTACTAAGTCGATAGGGTTTATAGCTTGTTATCCAAAAAGACCGTTTATGCGCTAAAAGCGCTGCAATTCTTGACTCGCTCCCAAAGCCGTGGGCCGGTTTTGATCGCGGAAATCGCCGAACAGGAGGGCATACCCCAGAAGTTTTTGGAGCTGATCCTGCTCGAATTGAAAAAGGACGGGCTCCTCGAAAGCCGTAAAGGAAAAGGCGGAGGGTATTTGCTCGCCCGTTCGCCAGAGTCCATTACCCTGGGGCAAATCATCCGCAAGCTCGAAGGCCCCTTGGCCTTGATGCCCTGCGTCAGCCAGACCGCCTACCGGCGCTGCGACGAATGCCGCGACGAGGTCACTTGCGGGATACGCATGGTGATGAAGGAGGTGCGCGATCGCACCGCGGAAATACTCGACAGCACGACCCTGGGACAAATCGATGCCAGGGTCAAAGAAGCACAAGTGAATCGAATTCAAATCGTGGATTACACCATCTAGCCCATACCGGCAAATTATGCAGCAACCCTCATCCCTCCGTCCGATTTTATCCTTTGCCTTTCTTCTGCTCGGGGCCTGGTTCTTATCGGCTTGCGATTCCGGCGGCAAGACCGTTAAGCTGCTCAATGTCTCTTACGATCCCACCCGCGAACTCTATCACGACGTCAACGAGGCTTTCGCCAAGGAATGGAAAGCCAAGACGGGCGTGGACGTCCAAATCGCCCAAAGCCATGGCGGCAGCGGCAAGCAGGCGCGCGGCGTCATGAACAGCCTCAAAGCCGACGTGGTCACCTTGGCCTTGGCTTATGACATCGACGTACTCGCGGTCAAGGGCCATCTTTTGCCGCAGGACTGGCAGCAACGGTTTCCCGATCATAGCGCGCCCTATACCTCCACCATCGTCTTTCTCGTCCGGAAGGGTAATCCCAAAGGCATCCGGGATTGGGACGACTTGATCCGCCCGGGAGTGCAGGTGATTACCCCCAATCCCAAGACCTCGGGAGGAGCCCGCTGGAATTACCTGGCCGCCTGGGCCTATGGCAAGCATGCCCATGGCGGCAAAGGCGGCGAAAACGGCGACGATCAAGCCGCCCAGGATTTTGTGAAAGCCCTGTTCAAAAACGTGCCCGTGCTCGACGGCGGCGCGCGCGGGGCGACGACGACCTTCGTGCAACGCGGCATCGGCGATGTGCTTTTGTCGTGGGAAAACGAGGCTTACCTGGCTGTCCATGAATTGGGGAAGGACCAATTCGAAATCGTTTATCCCAGCGTCAGCGTGTTGGCCGAACCTCCCGTGGCCGTCGTCGAGGCCGTTACCTCGAAAAATGGGAATACCGAGGTCGCCACCGCTTATTTGCGATTCCTCTACAGCGAAGCCGGCCAGGACTTGATCGGCAAGCATTATTACCGCCCGCGCTCCTCCCAGGCCAAGGCAAAATACGCCTCCCGGTTTCCAGATTTGCATTTGGTGACCATCGACGATGAATTCGGCGGCTGGGCCAAAGCCCAGAAAACCCATTTCGACGACGGCGGAAGCTTCGACGCTATCTATGCGCTTTAAGAAACACAATGTGATACCGGGCTTGGGATCACTTTCGGTTATACCGTCGGCTATTTATGCCTCCTCGTGCTCATTCCCCTGGGAGCCTTATTTCTCAAAAGCGCCTCGCTTTCCCCGCACGAGATTTGGGCGACCATAGCCTCGCCGCGGGTTTTGGCGTCGTATCGGCTGAGCTTCGGCGCGGCAGCCATCGCCGCCGCCATCAATGTGCCGGTGGGGCTGCTCATCGCCTGGGTTTTGGCGCGTTATGAGTTTCCCGGCCGGCGCGTCATGGATGCCTTGGTCGATTTGCCTTTCGCCTTGCCCACGGCGGTGGCGGGCATCGCCCTGACGGCGGTATTCGCCCCCTCGGGATGGCTGGGTAAGCCTCTGGCCCTGATCGGAATCAAGGTCGCTTATACCCCGCTCGGGGTCATCATCGCCATGATGTTCATCAGCCTGCCCTTTATCGTGCGCACCGTGCAGCCGGTGCTGGAAGACTTGGATCGCGATATCGAAGAAGCCGCCGCCACCCTGGGGGCCTCGCGCTGGCAGATTTTCCGGCAAGTCTTGCTGCCGTTGCTGAGCCCGGCCCTCTTCACCGGTTTCGCCTTGGCCTTCGCGCGCGCCTTGGGGGAATACGGCTCCGTGGTTTTCATCGCCGGCAATATGCCCATGAAAACCGAAATCACTCCGCTGCTCATCATCACCAAGCTCGAGCAATACGAATACGCCCAGGCCACCGCCATCGCGGCGGCCACCCTCACCGTCTCTTTCCTGTTGCTCTTCATCATCAACCGGCTGCAAGCCAATAACCGCAGGCGCTACGGCCAATGAAGCAAACCATCATCCAAAAGGCGACCACCGAAAGCCCCTTCATGCGGCGGCTGCTCATCGGCGCCTCGGCCCTATGCCTCGCGGCCATCCTGCTCATCCCCCTGGCGGCGGTCTTCATCCAGGCTTTCGCCAAAGGCCTGAGCGGTTATTGGGAAGCCGTCACCCATGCCGACACCCTCTCGGCCTTGCGGCTCACCTTGCTGGCCTGTGCCATCGCCGTGCCGCTCAATGTGATCTTCGGCTTATGCGCTTCGTGGTGCATCGCCAAATTCGATTTCATCGGCAAGGATACGCTGATCACCCTCATCGATTTGCCTTTCAGCGTGAGCCCGGTGATTTCCGGTTTGGTCTTCGTGCTCCTATTCGGCACCCAAGGAGTATTCGGACCCTTCCTGCAAGAGCAGGGCATCGACATCATCTTCGCCGTGCCGGGCATCGTGCTGGCCACCACCTTCGTCACCTTTCCCTTCGTGGCGCGCGAACTCATCCCCATCATGCAGGCCCAAGGGTCGGACGAGGAGCAGGCCGCCTTGGTGCTGGGATCGTCGGGCTGGCAAATTTTCAGGCGCATCACCTTGCCCAATATCAAGTGGGGCCTGCTTTACGGAATCATCCTGTGCAATGCCAGGGCCATGGGCGAATTCGGAGCGGTGTCGGTCGTGTCCGGCCATATCCGGGGCGCGACTAATACCTTGCCTTTGCAAGTGGAAATCCTCTACAACGAATACGATTTCACGGGCGCCTTCGCCGTCGCCTCGCTCCTGGCCTTGCTCGGAGTCATCACCCTCATCGCCAAAAAATGGATCGAGCGCGGGGTCGCCGCCGAAAAACGGGGGCATGGGAAATAGGCTGAGCCTAACCGCAAAACGGCCTTGAGCGGCGCTTAGGAGCGACAAAGGTGCCCAAGCTGCGAGTCATTCCCTTGCGAATGGTGATGCTGCCGCGAACCGAATCGGTCTCGGCATTGAAAAACCGGACCGTGGCCAAGGCCGAATCGGTGCAGCCTTGTTCGCCGCAACGCCAAGCCGGGACATACCTCTCCTCGCCCGATTTGATTTGGTCCACGTCCGCATAGCCTAAATAAAAGCTGTAGGGGGCATGATTATCGAGATTGCAATAGGGACAAGGAGTGGAGAGAAAGGTCATGCGCGTTTCCGGTGCGTCCGCAGGGCCGCAATCATTGCTGATCTCCGCGGAACTGATTTCCACCGGGTGGTGATCGAGTTTTGCAAATTCCCACTGGGACCCGTGATTCAGGAATTCAGCCCCCGAAAGCAAAACCAGGGACATTTGGGACGAGTCGTCGGAATACCGTATCCGAAAGGTGGCCACGGTATCTTCCAGATTTCTCAGCAAAGGCACCTGCGGTTCAGAGTATTGAAAACGGATTTGGATCGAAAGGGTGGAATCCTGGCGTTGACAGGTTCCCAGGTAATGATGGCTCCAGCGTGAAGGCGAGCAAGAGGTTTCCCCGGATCCGTCGGTATGGCATCCGTTTACATCGGTGAACACGTTTTGCACGATTTCGATCGAATCACGACTTAACCTCAATTCAAACCAAGATCCCGCGAAATACAAGACATCCGGATGGGTTCGCTCCTCCCAAAAGTCCTTAAAAGCCGAGGACGGCAGTATCATCGTTTTCTCCGGGTCCTGGGTGGGCGGATCGGAGACGCAGGAAGACAAAAGGAAAAGCGTGCAAACTATCCAGAGTTTCATGGTAGACCCCTTACAGAATGACGATCGCTCGGCGAGAAATGCTACTCGAAATAATACCTACCTACCCAGGCCATCACTCAGGTGGGGATGAAAGGAAGGTCGTGCCGCTCATCACGGAGGGGAGGCCGGAAGCGACTTAAACTGGTATTCGATTTCACTCCCGATTCGAATAACCATGAACCCATCCTTATCCCTTCCAGGCACCGAACTTTTGCGCCAGGCTTCGCAGCAAGGGCAAAAGCAGGTTAATCCGGCGTCACAGCCTCTGCTGCGAATGCCGGGCATTTCCCAAAACCCGGGCAGCTTGGGCGGAGGGAGTGGAATGAGCCGCGCCGGGGAGAGGGCCCGCGAAGAGGCGAAGCGAAAACAGGCGGAAAAGGATTGGAACGAGGCCAAGGCGGGATTTCAGGACTCCCCGGCCGAAGGGGTTCAGCCCACCGAAACCAAACCAAAGCCCGTTTTAAAAAAGCCGCGCTTCGAAACCCATCCCCTAAAGGTCGGCGAATCAGCCCTAGTCACCTGCGATTGCGAGGCCGGCGCAAAACCCGGCGCGGTGCAATTCGACCTGTACGCCGAGGATGAAAAACACCAGTGGCAACGCGTGCATGGCGTCTCCGGATGCGAGGGCAAGGTTGAGCTCTATCCGGCATCGGCGGCCATGGCCGACAAACCGGGCAAATACAAAATCATCGCCTCGCATTTTGACGCCAAGGATGTCGAAAGCGATGGCTACGATGCCGAAGCGGCCGAAGAATTCACGGGCGTCATTCTCTATTCCTTTCAGCGCCATGAATACCTGGTGCTCGAAAGCGAAGACGAGGCCATGCCCTGGGTTCAAGCCGCCCAGGATACCGAAGCATTGTCATCGGCCTTGTACCAAGCCTATCGCGATCCCAAACCGGAGCAACGGTTGACGGCCATCCGAGGTATCGCTGAAAAGGCGGAAACCTTGTTCGCCGGCAAGGCCCAATCCAAGGGAGACGGCTTGGAGGAATTGCTGCATGTAGCTGGCAATTGGCGGGACGGGAAAATGCGCAGCCTCATCCATATCGCCCCCCATCAGCGCCACGGCAAGCCCGTCAGCGGCTACTGGCGCAAGGAAAACGACGCAACGGTTAAGAAAAAGCTCGACAAGGCACTGAAAAAAAACAAAGCCGCTCCTGCGTGGAAAACCAAGCTCAAGATGAAGCTTTTGGCTTCCGAGTATACCGAAGGCCAATGGCCCTTGCCTTGGTCCAAACACTCCGAAAGAGGTGCCGACGGCGCACCGGTGAATTGGTCGCCCGAAGCCGCGATGTGCCGCTTCGTCGCTGGATTTGCCGGCGCCAACCTGGAGGCCGACCCCGTCCAAGGCAAGCTCAAGATAGGGGCTTCCGGCGAAATGGCTTATAGCTTCTTCGAGGGCAAGGTCGGCGGACACTGGCATTTTCCCGACGCCGACGGCTGCGATTTGCTCCGCTTGCTGCATGACAATGCCTGGGCCGGAAAATTCATCCAGCAAGGCAAAGAATGCCGCCTGCGCATGGTCCTGGAATTAACGGCCAAAGCCTTTGCGGGCGTTTCGGTGAGTGCCGCCGTGAATGTGCTGACCCTGGATTTAAGCGGTCTCAAAGACAAGGATAAGGAAGGAGGGGCGAGTGCCGTCGACAGCTCCTCGGGCGCCAAGGTTTCGGGTTTTGCCGGGGTCGAAGCCGGAGTGGGAGCCAAGGCCAAAATGCAATGGGGCCCCGATCGTCACTGCTTTTCCGACTTGGGCGAAATCGGCTATGATTTCTCGGGGATATACGGCATTGCCGGCGAGCTCCGTTTTGAAATTTCCTATGAGAGCGGTCGTTTTTACCTCGCCGGTTCGGCCATGCTGGCCGCGGGGTTCGGCGTCAGGAAAGGCTTCCGAGCCGAGCTGGATGCGGAACAAGGCGTCCGACTCATCGGACACTTGCTCAAGAGCATCGACTGCCATCACGTGGCCGAGATCAGCGCGACGGCCTATCGCAGTTTCCGGAATTATGCTTTTGTTTGGCTGACCAAGGGCCTCACGGCCTTTGAATCCATTACCCAGAATGCCCTTGACGAGGCTGATGATTTTAAACAATGGCTGGAGGATCGTCGATCCAAGCTGGAAATCATCAAGCACAACCTTACCGCCAGCACCAAAAGCCGCCCCACCAATAGCCTCATGGCCCCCGAGGCCATCGGTCATGCCATCGCCACCCTCATGCAAACCTGGGAAGACACCGATGCTCAGGCCATCCTTTGGTTCTTGCACTCGGCCGATGGGGACCACAAATTGCGGTGGATCATCCGTTTCTCCTCCCTGGTCGAAATCCCTCCCAAGCCCAACCCCTTCCATAAGCAGCGCAAGAAAGAAGCGTATGAAAAGGGCAAGCAAGGGCTGCTAGATTTTGCGGATGGTATAGGCGTGACGAATGGACAGAGCGATCCCATTTTAAGAGGTGAATTAGAAATGCTTTTTACTAAAGCGGGTACGGGTGAAAATGATTAACCCCTTAGTCCTTTTTTTCTTGATCGGACTCGCCTTCTCGCAAAATCTCATTCCCAAATGCGGTTCAATAGATAAAGTAAAACGTGGAATCCAAATCCATGAAATAAAGACTGTTTGCTCTGAGAGAGATATTTGGATTGCGGAATTCTATGAAGGTAAAAGAGATGGGGAGGAAAAAATTTACACCCCAAGCGGAAAATTAATCCAGGTCGGATATTTCAAAGACGGTCACAAAATCGACTCCACCCTGGTTTTTGACAGTACGGGTTATCTGGCCGCCAAGCGTTATTTTAACGACAGCGGCCACCAAGTGGGTGACGAAACACTTTGGTTTGCCAGCGGCAAGGTGAAACGCTCGCGCTACTTCAACTCCGAAAGCAAGCTCGATGGCAGGGTCGCGTCCTGGTATGACGATTCGACCCCCGAGGAAGAGAGCTTTTATGTCGCGGACCAATGCACTTCCACGGTGGAGTATTATCGAAACGGGAACAAACGCTTCCGGCTCTCGATTCCCTTAAACTCATCCCCCAACTTGCTCACGCCAAGAATTTCCAGCGGTGAAAGCTGGAGTTGGTCGGGAAGGTTGCTGGACAAAGTCGTGAAGGGCAACGGCCAGATTTACTCTCTTCCGCGTAATTTCAACAACCTGCGCGAAGGATTGGCGGAATACCAAACCCCTCATGGCTATATCGAGACCTACAAGGACAGCAACTTCGTCAAGGTCAAACAACTCGATTCGCTGGAGATATTGAAGTTTCGATAAGCCATGCCTCCCCTAGGCAAGGCGTGGCTGAAACCGCAGAATCGTGGCATGCTGCGTGACACAATATTCCGGCTCCGGGCATCTAATAAGGAATGCCCGGTCCGCATATTGATGCGTAACCGGCATATTATCCCAAATCAAGCCCCTGAAAAGGGCGGATAGGAAATGGACATCATGGAACGGAATATCACGATGGGGATGGGCCAAGGATTCGTCTTTGCGGCTCTCCTCTCTTGCATGACGGCTTGCGAACAGACGGTCCAGTACCCCGAGGCGGGTCCGGCTCCGGCAAACGGCGGCACGGAAGCGTCCCAGGACGCGAACGAAACGCGGACCTTGACTCCCGTGCCTGTGTTGGACGAATCCCTCAAAGCCTTATTGAATAGCTGGTTAAAGACACCCGCCGGCTCCTTCGCTCCCCAGGGAACGGCCCTGGAAAAATCAGCGGCGCAGACCTGTCTCATTGATTTCAATAATGTCACGAGCCTTTCCGCGATGGAGGACCATGCCCACGCTCTCTATGCGGTTTACCCCTGGTACCAGCAAACCTGCGGGGCTCATACCGCCATGGTCTCGCCTTCCCAAGGCACCCAGTACTATTTGGTCCCGACGGAGTCCAATGTCTGCACCGGGACTAAGCCGAAAATGGGGTATGGGCCATCGTTTGCCTCCTGCTTCAATCAGAAGGATGCCGCCCTGTTTCCCCGTAAAGCCGGAATCCTGACCAGCACCGATGCCAATGTCGGTCTCGCCATCAACGACATCTCCGCGGGGTATTACCGGAACTTCACTTTCAAGAGCATGAATATCGACCAGGGGCCCGTTTATGTCTATGGCTTCAAGAATCCCGGCGGTACTTGGGTCACCTGGGGTCCGCTAGGTGCCGGCTTCTGGAACTTCTTGTCAGGAGAAGGTCTCGGCCAATTGATCATCAAAAGTTCCAACGGATCCGGTATGTTCCTGGTGGACAACATCACCATTGTGGCGAACTGATCTGCGCTACGAAGGATAGGGGGGCGGCTTTCCGGCCTTCCCCTCTTATGGGAATTCCCACCGGCCTACCTAGCTTGATTCAATTGAAGTCCGGTGAATTGGCCTATAGCATCAAACGCATCAACCGTTCATGACCCAATTCCCATTTTTGCTCATGGATATGAATAACCCTATTTTTCTCCTGCCCCGCAATAGGTACTTTACCCCCTGATCACATACTCATCGAAACCCAGCGGAGGCCGTCATGGCGAATTGGTTTGCTGATAATTCCCTGTCCATAGGCAATACCCCCCTCGTTAAAATCAACCGTATCACCCAAGGCGCGCAGGCGACCGTCCTCGCGAAGATCGAGGGGCGCAATCCCGCCTATTCCGTGAAATGCCGCATCGGCGCCGCCATGATTTGGGATGCGGAAAGACGCGGTTTGCTCGGGCCCGGCAAAGAACTCATCGAGCCCACCAGCGGCAATACCGGCATCGCCTTGGCTTTCGTCGCGGCCGCACGCGGCATTCCCTTGACCCTCACCATGCCTGAGACCATGAGTGTGGAAAGACGCAAGCTCATGGTGGCCTATGGCGCGAAAATCGTTTTGACCGAAGGCCCCAAAGGCATGAGCGGTGCCATCGCCAAGGCCGAAGAAATCGCCGCTTCCGATCCCGGCCGCTATGTGCTCCTACAGCAATTCAAGAATCCCGCCAACCCCGACATCCACGAAAAGACCACCGGACCGGAAATCTGGGACGCCACCGAAGGCGCGGTCGACATTTTCGTAGCGGGCGTGGGAACCGGGGGAACCATGACCGGCGTCATGCGCTATTTCAAAAAAACCCGTAAGAAGGCGATTCAAGCGGTGGCCGTCGAGCCGGTGGCAAGCCCCGTATTGACCCAAAAACGCGCCGGGCAAGAGCTCAAGCCTGCGCCGCATAAAATCCAAGGCATTGGCGCCGGATTCGTGCCGGACAATCTGGACATGTCCCTCGTGGACTCCATCGAAACCGTCACCAATGAAGAAGCCATCGATTATGCGCGGCGCTTGAGCAAGGAGGAAGGGATGCTTTCCGGGATATCCTGCGGCGCCGCCATGGCGGTGGCCGACCGATTGGCTAGGCTGCCGGAAAACAAAGGCAAAACCATAGTCGTGGTTCTGCCCGATTCCGGCGAGCGTTACCTCAGCACCGCGCTCTTCGAAGGTTTATTCGACGCGTCGGGGATAGCGATTTAATCCCAGGAAAATCACATGATCAGCCGGACTCCGCCGAGTTCGGCGATTTGATAGGGGAATTTGGTTCCGGGTGATCCGATGAACATGAAGTTTTTCGGGATTTTCCATTTGCTCGACAGGTCGTCGATGAGCTCGGGGGTGAACTCGCCTTCGAGCTCGATGAATTCGATGTCGATTTCCGGGTAGGCCCGGTCCAGTACCTCGATATCGACCTTCAAGGTCTCGGGACTTTTGTTACCGGCATGCACGTTGACGATTTTGAGTTTCCGCGTGGTTTCATTGTCTTCGACGTATTGCATGACGCGGTTCAAAATGGCAACATTGTCTCCCTTGGTGAAGAAGACGAATTCCTGGGAATTGATGCGTCCCAGGATGCGATTCAGGCTGGCATTGCTCATTTCGACCATGCGCCTCAAGGGCTCGAAGAAATATCCGATGGCGTAAATCAACGCCTTGATCAATTTGGCGCGATGCAACATGACGAGGATGACGACCAAAGCGGGAATGAAGTAAAGGAAGAAGACCCCCAAGGCATCGGGATTCAAATGCGTATTGCCGTACCAAGCCGCAAGGACCAGGATGACCACGAAAAGCACGGCCAAAGCATTGGCACGTTCGGGACGGGGGAGACGGCGGCGCTTGCCTTTCAGCATGAGGTTGCCGATGCCGAATAAGGCCATGACGGCGAGGAAAGAAAACGTATAGACCCCCGCCAACGCCTGCAATTCGCCCCTTGTCGCGAAGAGGACGGTGACGCAAAGGATGAAAAAGGCGATGATGATGCGGTAGTTCACCCCTTTTTTGGTTTTGGCGAGAAAAAAGTTCGGCAAAATGCGATCCAAGGTGATGCGCTCGACCAAGCCCGTCACGCCGATATAGGATGTCAATACCGCGCCGCTCAGGACCAAGGTCGCGTCGATGGCGATGAGGATGCTGAGCCACCGCCCTCCTGTGGTATAACCGAGGAAGGAGAGCAAGGATTCCTGGTTTTCCCGCACCAGATGCAAAGGCACCAAGGCCAGGGCGAGTATGGCGATGGCGGGATTGAAAAAGCTGACGACGGCCCACATATTCCGAAGCGTCTTGGGAAAGACCCCGTCGGCCTGCTCCTCCACGAAGTTGGCGGAGCTTTCGAAACCGGAGATGCCCAGCATGGCGGCCGAAAAGCCCAGGAAGAGCGCATGCCATGGTGAGGCTTGGTGGGGCAATGGCATGGCCCAATTCTCGTAAAAAATATCCAACCCGTGACCGAAGAGATAAACGCCGCCTACGACCAAGAGCAAGGTCAGGGTGAACAGATGGGTGATGAAAATGACCACCGCCACCTTCGCGCTCTCTCCAATCCCGATGATGGCCAATACCATGAAGAGGGCCAGCAAGGTGATGGTCGCCGGCAATACCGGCAAGGTTTTGATCAGGTGATGGAGATAATGCATGGCCTCATTGGCCGACAAGACCGCGGTGGCCAGATAGGAGAGGATGGTCAGGCAGGCGGCCAGGGACGCCAACTGTTTGGAGGTGGTATTGAGCAGCACGTTGTAGGCTCCCCCATTGAGCGGCAATGCCCCGACGACTTCGGCGTAAATCGAGCGGAAAAAGTAAAGCACGAGGCCAACAAGCGCCAGGGAAAGCCAGGCGTACTTTCCCGCATAGAGCATGGTGAGCGCCGATACATAGAGGCAGGAAGAGGCGATGTCATTCCCGCAAATGGCGGTGGCTTCGAGGGTGGAGAGCTTGGGCTTAGAAGGGGAGCGTGTCGTCATGCAGATGTCCTGGAGGGGAAAGGTAATCGGCTTTGCCGCGGAAGCCGGAATCCCACCTCTGAAACGGTACCGTCCCAAAACTGGGTCTCATCCATCGCGGCAAGTCGATTTTCAAGTTCCGTCCGCCATCGGCGAACTGGCATTGAATTTGAATGATAAGGGCTAAGACTTGCAAGGGAGTTCTCCGATGCCTCATGGCTTTTTGTCTTTTCTCACGCTTGGAACCTTGGCTTTTTCAACGGCCTTTGCCGCCCTCGATTACGATTCGTATCGAGTCGTCGATGCGCGGAAGACAGTACGCGACGGCGACGGCAACGATTCCACCTATACCCTACGTACCTATGAATTGACCCGGTTGGGCCCGGTCTCGCTGGAAGCTTCCAAGCTCGACGTGACGTCTCATGGTAGTTACCTCGCCATCGTCGAGGAAGCCACCTTGGTGGGGAATCTCGACTCGAAACCACATGACATCACCCAGGATTTTCTTTTCCAGGGCACCCTCCCCATTCCCGCCTTGGCGGCGGTGCATGAACTTTCGGTTTGGCATGGCGACACGGTGTTTCAAGGCCATTTGAAAAAGTCGATCTATTCCTGGAACGATTCCTTCTTCGACACCACCGCCCTGGCCTATACCTTGGACCACCGGGTGGCATTTTTGCAGAGGCTGAACGAAACCGTTTACGAAGTCACCTTCACCCGTCTCGCCTTGGGAGAACCCATCCGCGTGCGGGTCGCCTACGACCTGCCCATGTCCGGCGCTCCGGGCGCGACCCTCCAGGTGCCCCTGCTTTTCGCCCCGTCGGGAAAAGCGCCAAGGCAGGTGCAAATCCATTTCACCGAAATGGCCGAGGATTTACCCGCCTTGCAATGGCTGAACGCGCAAGGGCGCATCACCCTCGACCATCAAGGCACCCATACCGTGGAATACCAAGCCAGCTATACCTTTCGCCGCGATGAAAAGGTTTCGACCGTGGTGACCCTGCAGAGCTCCGAATTCGCTTCCGGTTCGCTTCGCGGCGACTACCTGCTTTTCAAAGGCGGATTGAACGACTCTCTCATGACCTTATTGTCGCGACCGTTGGAAGTGACTTTTTTCTGGCGCTGGAACCCGCCCTATGCCCTGGTGGAAATGCGCGACGGCCTGAAAACCCTTTCCGGCATGGGTCAAATGGCGGTCCTCCAAGCCAAGGCCATGAAGCAAGTCATCGAGGAATTAGGGCCGCGCGGGCACCGATTCGGCTTATTTCACAGCCAACCGGGCCGCCCCGACGTCGAATTCAAACCCGCTCCCGCCGGGAGTGACGAAACCAAGGCCCTGATCCATTACCTCGACGGGTTTCAAGAACAGGCGCTCTATGAGGCGTACAAAAACTATCGCGACACCTCGGTGGACTGGGCCACCGAGACCTGGCAAGACTCGAGCGCCTTTTTCAAGACCCAGCAAAATTTCTTCGCCACCTTGAAACATTTGCGGGAAGGCTTTGGCTCAAGCGGTGAATCGCTTCGGCATATCGAAATGATCGGTTTGGGTCCGGTTAAAACCACCGCCTTCGATTGGACGGATCCCGCGACGACCGAAGAGGCTTTAGGTGAAGTGACCATGGCCTCGGTTTGGGGAGCCTGGCCGGGCATCGCCATGGAGGCGACCCTGAAGGCCAAGGCCAATGAAAACCTGCGGGCCGTTTCCCTGGAAGCTCCGGCGGCCTTGCAGTTGCCCCCCTTGTTCTTCCCGGTTTTCCAGCCCACCTCGGTGGAATATCGCGCTTTCACCGCGGCGGGAAGCCATGCCGTCATCCTGCCATTTCATATCCGCGCCGAGCGCGAGGCGGTGATCAAAGGAGGAACTCCCTTTTCGGATACGGTTCAATTGCAGGGCATCGATGCCTTGGGACGGAAAACCCGTATCCTCACTTTGAATCCCCGCCGGCTCAAGCAAGCCGACGATTCGGGCTTGGCTCGGCTTTGGGCCGCTGATCCGGACCGCATCGCCGAGCAAAGCGAAGTCGAACTGGGCATGCGCTACGGCATCCTGACCCTTGGGACTTATTGGACGGCATCCGTGAGCGATGGCATCCTATCCGAAGTATTGCCGCCGGGATCGAATAGCTCACCCATCTTGCCGAAATCCTTCAGCATCAGCCGCACGGCGATCTTTTCCCTGCAGGGCAATGCCCTGCGCATTTCCGCCAATGCCTTGGGGCCGGTGAATTCCGGTTTCCTGGAAGTCTATGACTTGCGCGGAAAGCTATTGGTTCGTCTCGATTTGCGGCCATTCCGGCGGGGGAATGGTTATTGGATTCCTTTAGCCGAATTGCGGCTCTTGGGATGGCGCCAATGCCTCTTGGTCCTCCGAGGTCAAGGTCGAATGCATTCTTTCCCCCTCGCCTTGGGAGTCCGGTCATGAAATTCAGTCGCGCCGTTTTGGCCTTCGGGCTTTGGTTTGCCGCATCGACCTTGGGACAATCCCTGTGGTCCAAACTCAAGCCCGCCGAACTTTGGTTAGGACCTGAAATCGGGATGGCTCGCTCCCATCTGGAAACCAGTCAGGAAGTCGCCGCTTTGCTCACGCCGACTCCGGAGTCCGCCCCGAACTCCGTCTCCCCGGTTTTTGGAGGTTCCGTTCAGGCGGTTTGGGCAAGACATTTTTCTTTGACCCTCGCGGCACGCAGGGAAATTTTTTCCCTCACTACATCGGAGTCATCCGTCTCTTTTCCCAATAACCCTTTCCCTCATACCTTGTCCAGCCGCACCCGCTTGACCTACAATGTCTGGCCGGTCTTGATGGGCTTGCACTTGGGGTCGCCGAGGCATTCCTGGGTCCTGCAGGCAGGCCTTTACCGGGCTTATCTGGACGATGCGACATTGTCCTGGACCGTTGACGGCGAACCCTATTCCCATACGCCTGACCCTCAGTTCCGCCGTCGGGAAAACGGGTATTTTTTCGCGACCGAGTTTTCTTCCCAGTGGGGACGTGGGCAATGGAAGGTCGGGATTTCTTCCCGGCGCACACAAGAGTCTCTCACGGAAGGTTGGCGCGGCCGTCTCGACATGGAAGCCGCCCAGATCATCCTGGGCTATCGGTGGAATTTGCTGGCGTCGGCGCGGTAAACCCGGTGTATCGGCCGCAAAGGAAGGCCGCGATAGCACCCCGATGGGAGGGCTTCTATATTCTCGGATCCATGCCCAACACCAAGCGTACATGAATCTCCGCAAGCTTCTCCCCAATCTAGCCCTGGCCATCGGGGCGCCCCTGTTTTGTTTCGCCCTGGCCGAGGGGCTGCTGGCCTTAGCCGGCGTCCAGCCGCTTTCGCTGACCGAAGATCCTTACGTCGGGTTTTCCTCCCTGCAACCGCTTTTCGTCGACTCGGCCGGCGCCGACGGCCGGGTTTATCAAGTAACCAACCCCGCCAAACTCCCCCACTTCAATCACCAGCGCTTTCCCAAGGAAAAAGATCCCGGCGTTTACCGCGTCTTTTGCCTGGGGGGATCGACCACATACGGCCATCCCTTCCGGGATACCCATTCCTTTAGCGGGTGGTTGCGAGCTTTTCTGGCCAAAGCCGATACCCTGCGACGTTTCGAAGTCATCAATGCGGGCGGCATCAGTTATGCGAGCTATCGCGTGGCGGCCCTCATGGAAGAACTCAGCCGCTACCAGCCCGATTTATTCGTGGTGTATAGCGGCCACAATGAATTTTTGGAAGAGCGGACTTACCGCCAGCTTGCCGCCCTGCCACCCTGGTTGCGCAATGCCTCGGCCTGGTTGGAAAGAACCCGCACCTATAGCGCGCTCAAAAGGTTGATCCAGGGCTTCAGGGGGGGGGAAGCCGCGCCCGCGAAAGGCCGCCCCCTGCTGGCCACGGAAGTCGACGATGTCCTGGCCAAGACCATCGGACCGACCGCTTACGAAAGAAATGACTCGCTCAAGGCGGGCATACTCGCTCATTTCCGCTTCACGGTCGAGCGCATGGGACGCATTGCGGATGCGGCTCATGCAAAAATACTCTATGTCACGACTCCCGTGAATGAAAAGGATTGTTCCCCCTTTAAAAGCGAGCCCACTCCCGGCCTACCCGGCGAAACCCGCGCCCGAATCGTCTCCCTGGCGCAAATCGGAGATGCCTTCCTCGCCTCGGGCCACCCCGACTCGGCTTACCTTTCCCTGGCCGAAGCCTCGCGGCTCGATCCCCGTCACGCGGAATTGCGCTATCGGACCGGGCAGGCCGCCTATGCCGCGGGCTATTTCACGGCCGCTAAAACGCATTTGCGGGCCGCCATCGAAGAGGATATTTGCCCATTGCGAGCCTTGCGGTCCATGGACACCTCGGTACGTGCGGCCGCCTACCGGCATGGCAACCATTTGCTGGATTTCGTGGATACCCTGGAAAACATGACTCAGGCGAGGTCCAAGGCGGCCAACCCCGCCGCATTCGATACGGCGGCGAATTTAGGCGAGCCGGATTTCCTCGATCATGTGCACCTGGATATGGATGACTACGAGCGGCTGGCCCTGGGGCTGATGGGGAAAATGGCCGAGATGGGGGTCTTACCGGCATCGATCCTGGCGGACACCTCCTTTATCGCTCCCGTCGCGGACAGCCTGCAAAAACTCATGACCCCGGCCGAAAGGGGCCTGGCGCTGACCAACCTGGCCAAGGTCATCAATTGGGCCGGCAAGCATGAGGACGCCGCGCATATCGCCGAGAAAGCCCTCCGCTACGATAGCACCAGCCTCGAAGCCATTTGGAGTTCCTTATTCGTCGGCGCCTTGCGCGAACGGCAAGGCCGGGGATTGGAATCCTTGCCCCATTACCGCCGCGCCGTCGGCCTCGACCCATCCAATGCCCAGAGCCGCATGCATTTGGCGGGAGCGCTCATGCGGTTGGACAGCATGGAGCAAGCCGGCCACCAATTCGACACCGCCCTGGGCCTCGACCCTCAGAACCCCGACATCCGTCAACTCTATAGCGAGTTCTTAGCCCGGCAAGCGGAGCAACAAGCTGAAAGCCTGATGGCAGCGGGTCAAATCGACCGGGCCGAAAAGGCTTTTCAAATGCGGCTATCCTCGAATCCGCGCGATGCGCAGGCCTTGGAAGGCTTGGGATTGATAGCCGAGAAACAAGGGCGTTACCCCACGGCCATCGATTACTTCGCGCAAGCGCTGCAAGTCGACGCCAGCCGCGAAAAGGCGCGGGCGGGATTAAGCCGGTTATTATCGGGCATGCCGGTGCGCTGACCCTGATTCAAGCCCTCGAGGTCAACCAGGGTTCAGTCGGGTCTCAAAAAAGGGCGTAGATGAAAGGCGCTATCAAGGCGCTTTCGGTGGCGACGACCAAGGCGGCCAGCAGGATGAAAACCGCGACGATGGGCCAAAGCCACCATTTTTTACGGGATTTCAAAAAACCGAAAAAATCACGGATTAAGGACCACATGCGCAGGTCTCCCCCTCCGGGAATATAGCGGATTTCAGCGAAAGCGGGGATTGGCGCGGCGATATCCGGGTTTTCTCCCCGCATTCATTGACGCTTACCCGGACCGCCCCTATGCTAGGAAGTCATGCCATGACCGCCCAGCAGCTATTCGAAAAGGCCTTGCCGCCGCACTCCTCCCATCCCCATGCCCATCAAGCGAGGCTTTTGGGCGGCATGCTATTGGTGGGAACCTGCACCGGATTGCTCTTCGAGTTGGCTTTGATCCCGCAAAACCTGACCAAGGGCGTTTCGTTTTACGCTCCTAAAATCTGTTTATACCTCGTGATGTTCTTCCTGCTGGCGATGAACCGGCGAGGCCATTATCGTTTCGCCACCTACACCTCGCTCATCGCCGTATCGTTTTATGGCGCCTCCCTCTTTTATTTCGGGACGGCCTACCAACCGGTCTTTTGCGCCATGCTCACCCTTTCCTTGTCCGGGATCCTGCTCAAGCCCTTGGAAGCCCTGGGCATTCTCTGCCTCAACCTGCTCTTATGGATGGGCCATGCCTATTGGGGCGACGGGATTTCAACGCATTTTCCCGTTATCGCCCCGTCCTTCGCTTACGATACCTTGAGCCTTTTCCTCTACGGACTGGTCATCCTGGCCTTGCAAGGCGTGGTCAGCCATTTTCTCCAGGAAAGCCAGGCGCGCCTGGAAAAAGCGCGTCAGACGGCTGAGCAGGCGACCCAGGCCAAATCCATTTTTCTCGCCCAGATGAGCCATGAATTGCGCACCCCGGTGGCTGGAGTCATCGGGCTCCTGGAGTTGACGCTGAAAAAGGACATCCCGGAAGAGGCCCACGAGGAATTGATTCAGGCGCTTCGGCAAGCGGAAATCCAACTCGACTTGATCAATGACTTGCTGGACATTTCCAAAATCGAAGCGGGCCGCCTGACGCTGGAAAATATCGCTTTCAATACGCGCGAATGGATACAGGAATCCCTCTTCGTCTTGCAGCAAAGCGCCAAAGCCAAACGCATCGGGTTTTCCATTTACGTATCGGAGACCCTGCCCCCCTGGATTATCGGGGACACTTTAAGGTTACGTCAAATCCTGGTGAACCTGGTCACCAATGCCATCAAATTCACCGAGAGCGGCCAGGTTTCGGTGGCTTGGAGCACCGTTCAAGCGGGTGAAGGCGGTCCCGTCCATTTGAAACTGGAGGTCCGGGACACGGGCATTGGCATCACCCCGGAAAACCAGCAGAAATTATTCTCGGCCTTCGAACAAGGCGGGGCTTCGACGGCGAGGCGTTTCGGCGGCTCCGGCTTGGGCCTGGCCATTTCCAAGGGTTTGGCCAAGGCCATGGACGGGGAAATCCGCATCGACAGCCGGCCCGGACAAGGTACGGCGGTTCAATTCACCTGGCCGTGCTTGCCCGCCGAATCCCCGGCCGAAAAGGAAAATGCCGGCGACCTCGCCGCTCCCAAATACCGGATGAGGGTTTTATTGGTGGAGGACGTGGCCGTAAACCGCCACATCGCGCAAATGATGTTGAAGTCGCTGGGACAAAACGTGGATTCCGCCAAGGACGGGGAAGAGGCGTGCAGGATTTTAAGCGAAACGAAATACGACATGGTGCTCATGGACTTGCGGATGCCGGTCATGGATGGGATGGAGGCGACCAAATGCATCCGAAGGGGCGGCCTCCCGAAATTCCCCGTCCTGGATAAGGACGTGACCATTATCGCCCTCACCGCCAATACGTCCCATTTGGATCGCGATCATTGCCTGGCCATCGGCATGAACGGATTTCTCACCAAACCCTTGCGCGAACAATTGCTGAGGCAGGAATTATGCAAGGCGGAAGCGAGGCAAATCGAGCGAGGTCATACCCTTCCGAGCGTCGACACCGACGATTCCGTCTCTCCTTCGGCGAGTTGGACGCCGGCGGGCATAAGGCTCGATAAAACCAGTCCTTTGATGAAGATGTGGCGGGACGAGGCGCCCAAGCGGCTGGCGGGTCTTCGCGCCTCGCTTTTGAACGGCGACCTGGAAACCCTTTCGCTTGAGGCCCATAATTTGAAAGGCGCCGCCGGCTATTTGGAATTGTCCCAATTGAAATCCCTGGCGAATGACTTGGAAAAGGCCGCCGACAAAAAAATGGCCAAGGATGAACTGGAAAAATACGTGGAAGCGATAGCCGTGGCCATGTCGATTTCGCTGGCCAATGCGGATGCTTAGCCATGATAGTCCTCATCGTTGACGACGAACCCATCGCCCGGGCAGCCCTGAAGGAAGCCCTGGCGACTCAGGGCAAACTGAAATTCAAGGATTATGAAGACGGGAACGCGGCATGGCAAGCCATCGACGCCGGGCTGACGCCGGCTATCTGCCTGCTGGACGTGCGTATGCCGGGTTTGAACGGCGTCGATGTCCTGGCGCGATTCCGGAATGATCTCCGCTTCAAGGGCATACCCGTGATGCTCATTACATCCATGCCCGAAAGAAACGTCGTGGTCAAAGCCAGCGCCTTGGGCATAGACGGCATTTTGATCAAACCCATCGAAAACCGCCAGGCGGCGGGCCGCATTTTCCCCTTGCTCGATCAATTCATCGCCACCTTGCTGGCTTCACCCGGCAAGACCAGGCAAAAGCTGAATTTGGATCACAAGAAGTACCTGCAAACCCTGGAAGATTTGTTGCAAAAGGGCAAACGAACCGTCGGTTTGCTCCAGGGGGATGCCGGTGAAGACGGGCTTAGGCAGGCGCTGGCCAAAATGGTGTCGATGCGCACCACCGCCGAACTCCTGGGCGCCAATCACCTGGTCGCCTGCCTGGACCGTGCCGCCGGCCTCTTGGAAAATCCCGCCACCCAAGGCGATGGAGGCGAGGGATTGGCGGCCCGGGCAGCGGGCATTGTGAATGTCGGCTTGGGCTTATTCCAGGATGGTTTGGACTGGAATGGCCTTTCGTTTAAGCCCGCTGAGGCGGAATAGCCAAACGCAGGCCCGCGGCTCCGCGCAGTCCATTGATCCATTCCGGACCGCTTACCCTGGGACGCCCTTCCAATTGCACCTCAAGCAGTTTCAATTCGCCGTTTCCGGTCCCCACCACCGGGAAACGCTCCCCATCCAGCGCTATTTCCCCGGGTTGCAATGCCGAATCCGCCGACGAAGGCAAGATTTCACTGCGGTATATCCGCAAGGTTTTTCCCAGGCTGGGGATGGAGGTGAAGGCGATGGGATAGGGATTGAAGGCCCGGATGCGGTTATGCAGGACATCCGCCGGTTGGGTCCAATCCAGGAGGCCGTCTTCTTTCCGTAATTTGGGGGCCGGCGAGGCTTCGCCATGCATTTGCCCGATGGGCCTGCATTTTCCCGCGGCGAGATCGGGAAGCAAGCCGCGTAATAAATCCAAACCCATGGCCGATAGCCGCAGAAATAATTCCCCCGAGGTTTCATTCGGACCGATGGGCGTCTTGGCCGTGCCCAGGATTTCCCCGTGATCGATTTCGGCGTCCAATTGGAATACGGTGACGCCCGTCTCCTTTTCCCCCCGGGCGATGGCCCATTGGATGGGAGCCGCCCCGCGATACTTGGGCAATAAGGAGCCATGCACGTTCACGGCCCCGAAGCGCGCCAGCGGAAACAAGGTCGCGGGAAGGATGCGAAAGGCCACCACCACCAGCAAGTCGGCTTTTTGCGCGGCGATGAGGGCATGAAAATCCTCGCCGCGCAAGGATGCGGGTTGGGCCACGGTCAAGCCCAAGGCCAGGGCTTTCACCTTGACCGGCGGGGGAGCCAGTTGCTGGCCCCGGCCCTTGGGCCTGTCCGGCTGGGTCACCACCAGGGGAATGGTATGGCCGTCCGCCAGCAGGGCGTCGAGATAAGGCGCGGCGAAATCCGGCGTTCCCATGAAGACGATACGTAACATAAAGGTTAATCCAGCCGGTTGAATGCTTTTAAAAGCCGCCCAGGCCCCCGGTAAAAAGGACGGCGGCCCCCAGGGCGACCAGGAGGCCCGCGATCGCGACCGCCCCCCATAACCAGGGGGAGGAGGAAGAGGAAGGCTCCGCGAGGTGGCCCCGTTTTTCTTCCCGCCTCGGCGGCGGATTCAAAATATCGAAGCTGGGGAAAAACTCACCCTTGGGATCCAAGGCGTAATTGCGCGCCTCCGGCAATATGATGCCGTAGCAACCGAAAAATCGGATGCTGTCCAAAACGCTGTTTTGGCCCAGGAAGGTAAAGGGGGTGGAAGCCCGGAAAACATTCACGTGTTTGAAATTCACCGATCCCAGGCTATCGACCACAAAGCCCGACCATTTCCCCTTGTCGGGAATCGGTCCCAGCACCGACTCGGTGGCATTGCCGGCGAATACAACCGGCAAGGCCTGGCTGCCCCGCGCCAGCAATTGTCCCCGCACCCGGATGATGCAATCGAGGCCCGCGTTCTTCCCGAAATGCAATAGCGTCCCGGGATGGATGGTGATCAATTTATTCTCACCCACTTCCATGGTATCGCAGGGCAAGGTCACGGCCAGCATGGACGTCGCCATCGGCCGCCCAATTTCCTCAGGCAATTGCCGGAGCGGCAGGCTATCGCCAAGGCAAGATGCGGCTTGGGCCAACGAAATGCATGTCACCGCCAGTATCACGGTTATTATCGGGGAAGTTGGTCTTGCCCATTGAAATTCAGCAGCTCCCGGGAAGGATACCCCTCGGACTCCGGAGTGGTGCCGGGCTTGTCCTTATCCGATAATACATACCAGGCCGCCGCGCCGCCGCCCACGACCACCGCTCCCAAGCCTCCCCAAATCCAAGGCGCTATGCTTTGGGAGTTTTTACCGCCGGATACCCGCCCCGGGGAGCGCGGATTTTTCGCGTCGCCTTTTTTCGCCGACGGCGGCAAAGAGGCCCATTCCATGGGGGCCCCGGCAATGCCGAGATTGAGGTAAACGACGCGCGAGCCATTCTTGTCGATGGCCAAAAAAGAACCGTCGGGTTTGATCAGGTATTCGCCATCGGCTATTTCCACCTCTTTCAAGGTGACCTGGGTCGATTGCGATTCGATGGGGACCTTGGCTCCCACGATATGGGCATGCTTCATGATAAGGGTCCCCGTCGACATGACGCGTATGCCTCCCCAATTGGCCTCGCCCGGTTGATAACCGGACTTATTTTGCCGCAGCGAACCCGAGATATGGGCGGGGTATTTGGAAGAACCCTCGAAGATCAAGGTCCCATGCACCATGACGACGTTTTTTTCACTGGCATCCTCGCCGAAATGCAGGTATTCGCTGGAGTAAACCTTGGTGGTGTCGCCTTTGCGGACCTCCATGGTATCGCAGGCGAAAAGAAAATGATGGGGAATCGAGCTGCCCTGGATGCCAATTTCCCGCGTCAAATAATGATCGGAAGCGTATTCACAGGTCTTGGGCGAAAAAGCCGGTGCCATGGAGAATAGCACCGCCTGCAATAGCAGGGCGAAGAATGCTTGCCGCATCATTGGCCCCCCATCAAAAAGAAAGGCTGGTGGAATTGAACGCGGTTCTGATCATCGGTGATGGATAAAAAGGTCATGCCGGTTTGGAACTCGTTCAGACGCAAACGGAAATCATTCACTCCCGGCTTGGCGCCGGTCAGTTTGCCCCGGTAAAAAATCCTGCCCCGGACATCGTGCAAGGCAACAGCCAATACATCGGATACGCCCTGGCTCGTCGGCAATTCGATTTGGAGGCGCAAGGCCTTGTCGCCGGGCTGGAATTTCGCGGAATGCAAGACCCAACGCGTCTTTTCCCGTTTCGCCAAGGCAGCCTCGATGGCACCCCACTGCGAGGGTTCGGCTTCGATGAGTTGGAAAGCATTCCATCCCGCATCGAGGATCAAGGTTTCCCGCCCCAAAGGCGCGAGGCGCTTATCGCGTCCGCTCCATATCGCCAGCGTAGTTTGGCCTTGCATGCCCGTCGTCATGGGCAAAACCACTTCGGCCCTCTGATCGGAATGCAGGTAAAAGGTTGTTTGTTTGCCTCTCCCGCTCAGGATGGATCCATCCGGCTTATTCCACGCGGCCCGGAAACCCGGACGGAATAGCGGAAAGGTTCCCGACGCGGCCCGACCCGAAGACCCCAAAAGCAATTGGGCGACATACCCGCGCCGCGCATCGGTGAAATTCAGCCGCAACGGCGCCGTGGAAGCGCGCTTACCCGCCGCTTCGGATGGCTCTCCGCCGGCCGGGATTTTCGGGCCGAAGCGGACCGTGGTCTTTTTCGCCACCCAGACCGCATAGCCTTGGAAGGGCTTGAGGGTATCGATTTGTCGCCAGTTGGGTTGGGCATCCTTGCCTTCGCCTTGCCAGGACAATCCCTGGAAAAAACCGATGTCCTCCTTAGTCAATTGCAAATCCTCATCGGCTACCGGTATGGGCAGCGGCGATGAAATGACTTGCCACCCTTTCTCCAAAACCAAGGAGTCGACCAAGGGGAAATTTTGTCCCGACAGTTTCGGTTGCCAGCCCTCGGGAATACCGAGCAAATAACCGCGGCCCTTTTTCATTTGCCCTTCGGAAATCCCCTTCCATGCCTCTCCATTCCACTCCGCCAGGGAAGGCTTCAATTTCGCTTCAGGGAAGAGGCCCAGAAAATCGGTAACGGGCCTATCCTGCGGGAAACCGATTAATTCCCAGATCAAGCCTTGGTAATGAGGGGCATCCTGATTGACAGCGGCGATGAAAGCTTCATCGACCGGCGTCGTGTACAATTTGCCGGGAGCAGGCAGGCCAGCCTTATTATACAAGTCGATCCGGTAACCGCCGATGACGCCGGGAGGCATATCGAATGCGGCCCCCGAACCCAGATTAGTCACCAACAGGGTATCCTTACTCGTGATCTCCCCTTTGGCATCGACGAACCACACCTTGGCGACATATTCCGTGGTCTTGGCTATTTCCTCATTGGTCAAATTGGGATGGATAACCAAGCTATTGTCTTTCACCTCGGCTGAAGGCGACTGGGTGGCGATGACGAGAACGGAATCTTGAGCCGTCAGAGAATCATTGATGTCTACCGGCACCGAATCAGAGTCTTCGAACCATTCACCGATGGCGAGTCCATCAGCGTCTTTCGGCACCAGGATGCGCCACAGGCTATCGGCAAAGGTGGGGTGGATCAAAGGATGCTCCGTCCAAGTCGACTCCACCCGAATCCAAACCAGGACGTGAGCCGTATCTTTTGGTGCCTTTCCCTCCAGATCCAAGCTATAGCTTTCTTGAATCTTTAGGTCTTTGACCACGATGCGGCGACGAGCCAGAATACCAACGGCGCCATTCCCATTTTTAAGGGTGTCGGTTTTCAAGGTTTCGTCCAGGCTCATCGTGCCCGATGTCGCCGATATCAAACCAAAGACCGCGTCTTTGCCGAAGGTGGAAGAAAATTCAATAATGGTATCGAGAGGAGGATCCTTCGGTTTCCTCAAGCTGATGGCAAGGCCTTTGGCATTCTTCGGAACCTCAATGACCCACTTGCCATCCGCATAGGTCGGGGCAGCGGAAGCCTTTTCCCAAACGTCGTCCGCCCAAATCCAACCTTGGACCTTGTCGCCATTGCTCGGCGGATCGCCGGCAATCTTCAAGACATAAGGCTCTTGGATGCTCAAGCTGCCGACATTGATGCGCCGCTTAGCGATGAATTCCAAAGTATCGTTGGCGGCTTTCAAGGATTCGATATTCACGCTATCGCTCAGCACCATTTTACCCGAAACCGTCGATGTCAAGTTTTCCACCGCATCATCACCGGCTGAGGATTCGAACTCAATTTTGGGCGGCTTGGGTATCCATTCGCCGATGGCAAATGCCTGGGTTTTGGCAAGCAGTTTGATAGTCCACAACCCATTGGAGTAGGTAGGTTTGGATTCCGCTTGGGTCCATGCTCCTTCGGCCAAGATATAGCCCACCACCTCATTCGCGCTTACCGGTCCTGTGCCTTTGATGGCTGCCTTATATTCCGCTGGGATGGTTAGGTTGTCGGTTTGAATGCGGCGCCGGGCGCGAAATTTCCAGGTCTGGCTATCCGATGAATCGATTTTCAAACCGCTTAAATCCACATTCGTGTCCAAGCTCATCTCCCCTGGGGTGGAAGTGATCAGTTCCGAAATTTGATCTTCCCCGCGGGTAATGCTCTGCTGGCTCGGCGAGGCTGCTATCGGGTAGGGCCGGGCGAGAAATATCACTTGGTCGTTGTCACCCACGCCCAAAGCGACAGTGATGCTGGCATCCCCATTACTCGTAGCGGTAAGTAAGCTCGCACTATCCCCGTTGCGGGTATAGGCCTTTTGCTGGGCATCGGTTTTAGTGAGGGTGAGCTTGAAGGTGTCGCCGGCGGCCCTTCCCGGCCACTGGAAGGAAATGCCTTTGCTGATCTTGGCCAAGGTCGGGGCATTCAAACCGGTGAGAGTGAGATTGCTATCGACCTTGAGCTGATGCCCTTGCACCGAAACCGTTGAGATCTTAAAGACCTTGAAGTCGATGCTGTCCTTACCGCGGCCAATGGCCAATTTCTCAAAGATCCGGAAACTGGCTGAAGAGGCGAATGGCAAGGTCACTAGGTATTTACCGTTCGAATCCTGGAAATTACGCTGGGTCGATCCGGCATAGGCCTTCAGGGAGTCGTTCACGAAAGGCGCGGTTATGCCCGTTTTTCCCAATAGCACGGTCACATCCCCGCCACCGGAAGCATTGGTGGTGTATTTCAAGCCAAAGGCCTTGCCATTGCGCAGAATGGGCCGATAGCGCGCGCCTAAGACGACCGTATCCGTCGCGGCGAAGGTCATGCGGCCGGTGCGCGTCACCGAAGCGACGGTCACCGAAGTATCGCCTACGATACCCTTAACCTCAACATCACTCCCTTTCTGGAGGTTTTGCCCCGCAAAGGCCGGAATGAAAGCGCGGGCCGAGGGCGAGGCATTGGCGAAGGTCAGCGAACCTTCGGAGCCCATGTTTCCCGCAGTGAAACCGGCATTGGCCGCATTCGCCGTGAAGAGCATGGGCCGACCCAAAGCGGTTTTCTCGGGAAAGGTCAGGCCGGTGACTTCCACCATGCCGGTGACGATGACCGTCGTATCCCGGTCCCACAATGTCCTGGTCGAATCGGTTATCGAGGCATAAGGGACATCGGTTCCCAATTCCAATTTCACTTCACGGGGAATGCGGGCGGCTTTGACATTGACCACCCCATTATTCGTATTCAGCGATGCACTGAGTGATGTTCGCTTGGGGAGCAAGTTGAAAGCCGGTAGTTTATCGGAACCATTCCATGCGCCGCGCGTCGCTTCGCCCGGCAATTGCCAATCCCAAAGCACGGTATCAGCCTTGGTTCCTACTAGGGTTGTGCTTGAGGCAAAGAGGGTGTTGCTGGTCGGGTAGACATAGCCATCCCAATTGGTGTACCTGATGTTATCGCTGATGTCGGAACCGATCGCGCCGAATAAGCCCAGGACTTTTACGACGTACCGTCCCCCACTGACACCCGTTAAATGGTTAGCCGTAGGAGGATTCGCGAAATAATTGCGCGTCCATTTGGCCACGGAATTCGCATTATCGATCAAATTGAATTGGACTTGATTAACGGTATTATTGGATAAGGTCAGCAAATTATCGGTGGAAATACCGATGACGCCTTCGAAGTTGAGCAAATTGTTGATGAACCTCACCGAATCGGCTTGGATATCCATTTTCGCATTGGCGCCGTTTTTAGGCAGGACGATTTGCGTGCGGCGCATCTCAATGGCCGACCCGGCTTCACCGAGCCAGGAGAGAAAAGTGCTATTCAGCAAGGAGTCGGAGAACAGGACGCAGTCTTCGATAATGAGTCGGTGATTGGGACTCGAACCGGCCCGGTCGATAAGGGCGGCATCCGCCGTCCTCAGGTGAAAAGCCAATCCCCGCAAGATCGTGGTTGTCGAGGAAAGCCCTTCGAATTTCAGGAGCTTACCCGTGACCTCGACCACCGAGGTGTCATCCACGCTGCGTTCGAAAAAAATGGTGTCGGCGGTAGAACCGGTAAGGGTCAGGTTACCCGGAGAGGAGTAACCGGCGCCGGTGAACTTGACATGGTGCGTTAGGGGGGAAGCAAGGCTGGGAGCGATGGTGGTCAAGGTACTGGTGGTACCGTTTACCGTAAAATCTGCCGCTTGTCCGATGCCGGAAAAAGCGCAAAAGCAGGCCAACAACAGGCCCGCTCGGCGGGAGGAAAAAAGTTGGGTAGGCCCTAGCCTCCGCCCAGATCTCATGCCTACTCCCGGCCCATCTCGACTATTCCATCCTCAACCCGACTGACCACAGGTGAAATACTAGGAAAATGTGCCCTCTTCCCCAGGCTTTCTGCCTTAAAATCAAGGATTTAGGTGTTTTGCATCTCCTCCCGGAGCAGGTCATCCAGGACGCATCCTTTACCTCTTTCTGTTGTTTCGCCAGCGGTTTTTTCGATACTCTAAGTAATTGCGCCGCTTGCAGTGCCAAGGAAGTGAACGGGCCTTCCGGACTTGGCGACTGACTCTTGCGAAGCCCAAGGATATTGCATGCCATTTCCCATGATTCGATTTTCCGCCCTCTGCGTTCTCGTCCTCACCTTCGGACTTTCTTTCGCTCCGGCGCAAACCACCCCCAGCCCCCTGGCCGACAAAATCGTGCATGTCTATGACCCCTTCGGGCCATCCGGGGACACCACCCTCATCGATATCGCCGGCACGGGTTATCCCCTCACTCCGGAAGGGGACAACTGGCTTAAATTCGATTTTGCCACTCTCGGCGCCAAGCTGGCTTCCTGGAATACCGATTTCGGCATCCGTTCCAATAAGTGGGTCAATTTCGGCAAGACGGGACTGGGCCAAACCGGAACATACGGGGAAGCCGATTTCGCGGGGGCCAAGGAAATCTGGATCATGGTCGATCCTCACGGCGCTTCGACCGCCCCGCCGACGATATTGACGAGCGCTCCCCGCCGGATTTTCCTCTTCAATCCCTGGCCGGCCAATGGACCGGAAATCCATTTGAACGGCAAGACCAAGAGCATGCTGGTCACCTCCGGACATTGCGGCTGGTTTGTGGAATACATCCTGACGGCGGGTCCGGTGCAGGCCTTTTTTTCCAATATCGCGGACGGCCAGCCCTGGGGCAAAGGCGGCCTTGGCGATAATACCCCTTTCGATCTCACCGCCGACTTCACCGCCAAGGGCAAGGACCTTTGGATACTCGACGCCGCCTCCATCTCCGCCGATTTTCCCGGCGTCGAAGGCACTTGCACCTATTTGATGGCCGCCACCGTGCATGACATGGCCATGTCCCATCCCGACTACGGTTCGGGCAATGGGGCCACCAAGGGCATGGTGCAAACCAATCTGGGGGCCGATCGCAAGCCCATCCCCACTTCGGCGGCGCCGGCCAATTTCGCGACCTGGTTTAATTCGGACAGCACCCGCGCCATGCCTTTGAAAGGCTATGAGACTTGCGTCGATTTGGAAATGGGCAAGAGCTTCGACGGCTTGTGGGAATACGATTCCTACTATACCCCGGCGCGGGGTTATTTTCCCATCGACGATTTCAACCGGCTCGATAAGAACACCAATAATACCTGCTATAAAAACCCCATCAGCGAGCAATACACCACCCTCAAGGACTTCCACAATTTCGGCTTTTGCATGGAAAGCCATGCCACCTTCATTTACAAGAAGGGCCAGATTTTCGAATTCCGCGGCGACGACGACGTTTGGGTTTTCATCGACGGCAAATTGCAACTCGATCTGGGCGGCACCCACGAAGCCTTGCCGGGTTCCATCGATCTGGACAATATCGGCCTGGAAGAGGGCAAGCAATACAATTGGGATTTCTTCTTTTGCGAACGCAAGGAATGCTCTTCCAGCCTCCGCGTCAAAACCACCATTTACTTCAAGCAACAGCGGCTCCTGGATCATGTCGAGGAAAAGCAGCCGGACGGGACGATACGCTACCGCATCACCAAATTCCAAGGCGGATCGGGCTCTTGCGGCAGCACTTCGGATTCCCTGGTCGAGGTCGCGCCCGGCCCCCTTTCTTTCACCCTCTATACCAATGCCGGCATACCCGTGCAGGACTTGGCGGAAGGCTTGAATTTCGGGGGCATCACGGTGGCCAATCCCTATGTCAGCGTCGACACCTCGAAAATCACCGGCCTGGCCGGGGGCATTTACCGCGTGGTGTTTTTCGAGTCGGCCAATACCCGCCTCAAGGACGAGATCCGGTTTACCGTCACCTCCAAGGCCCTGGTGGAATTCGATCCTCCCCATGCCATTACCGCTCCCGTCGGCCGCCTCGTCCCGGTGGTAGCGGCGAACCGGTATCAGGATACCTTGGTGGCCGCGGTCGCCAAGTATTCCCCGACCCTGCCCGCCGGGCTATGGGTCTATGGCGATTCCGCCCGCAGCCTGCCCATCGCCCCGGGCGCCTCGCTTTTAACTTCGCCGACCGGCCTCGACACCCTCTGGGTGACGGGTGATACCTCCGCCCTCGAGGAGATGACCTATACCCTGAAAATTCCCGGCAGTAGCAAAAACGTTACCCTCACCTTTACGCTGTCGCCCCTGGATATTCCCCAAGTCGCCTCGGTGAGGATATTCGACGCGGACGCCGACGGGCGCGCCGATCGCTTGGAAGCCGTCTACGATCGCGATATCACCGCAGCCTTGCCCAAGTCCGTGGCTTACCGGTGGCCGCAAGCGGCCGACGCCGTGACCTTGTCCGGCTCTGGCCTCGCCGCGCTCTTGACGGGAGGCAATACGCTCACCTTGGTGAAAAACCCCTTCACCGAGGGCTTGCTCACCCAGGGACCGGGCCTTTTCACCTCCTCGTATCCCGGGCGCGGCAAGGACACCGTGCAAACCCTGGCCATCGAAGACAGGATGGGCCCCGTGCTCGTCAAGGCCCTCATGGCGCTGGGCCCAGCCTCCGATACCTTGCAGCTCGAATTCACGGAGCCTATCGCCGTAGGAAACCTATCGGTTACCCCAGCCGACTACTTCCAGTATAAGCTCGGAGACGACCCTCCCGGAAGCGCCGTGGCCCCCCAGGAAGTGATTTGGGGCGCCGGCAACGCCTCGGTGGCGCTGGTATTCAACAATGCCATGACCCCCATTCCCCGCTCGGGCGACCAAGTCCGGATCCAGGACATCGCGGGAGGAATAGCCGACGCCGCCGGCAATAGGGCCGGCCCGAATTCCCGGTATCGCACCATCACCGGCCTGAAGCGATCCGATATCCTCACGAAAACCTTGAAAGAAATCGATCCGAGCCCGGAATTGCTCGCCCAGCCGCCCGTGGCCCCGACCTTGGTTTCCACCTCGGCGACCATCGAACAGGCGGAAGAACAAACCGGCCGCATGGGGCATTTGGTCCGCGTCGACCTGGCCGACTATGTCATACAGGACGATTTTTCCTCGCTGGAACCCGGCGACGTCGCCTTGGAATACCGAACTTCAATCTTCACCAACCTGGGGGTTCCGGTGGCCTCGGCCAAGGGCGTGGTCTCTTGCGCCGACCCGATTTACCAAGGCAATTGCCGCACTAAGAGGGGCAATCTCTTCATCGGTTGGAATTACACCTCGAAGGACAAAACCAAGGTCGGAACCGGAGCCTATGTCGTTCGATTCCGATACCGCGTACTGATCAAGGGCGCGGCCCTCGAAAGCGGAGGGCTCGACCAGACTTGGGGCATCGTGCGCAGAGGGCGCTAGCGCCCCGCCGGTCACCCTTTTTTCGCGGGCTTTTCCTTCAACGGCCGCCACCAGGCTTCGTGTTCCCGGTACCAGGCGACGGTCGCGGGCAACCCGGTATGGAAATCGTGCACCGGCTCCCAACCCAAATCGGCCCGGATCTTATCCGCGTCGATGGCATAGCGCTTATCATGCCCCAGCCGGTCGGTGACGTATTCGATGCTGTCTTCGCCGCGGCCCAGCAATTGCAACAGGGCCATGGCGATATCCAGGTTTTTCCTTTCATTGCGGCCCCCGATATTATAGGTCTCGCCGGCCTTGCCCTTGCGGAGGGCCAGCAGGATGCCGCGGCAATGATCCTCGACATGCAGCCAGTCGCGCACGTTTTGCCCGTCGCCGTAGATGGGGATTTTCTTGCCGTCGATGAGATTGGTGATGAGCAGGGGGATGAGCTTTTCCGGGTATTGGTAAGGCCCGTAATTATTGCTGCAATTGGTGATCACCGTATCCATGGCGAAGGTATGGTGATAAGCCCGGACGAGGAAGTCGGATCCCGCCTTGCTGGCTGAATAAGGGGAGTTGGGCGCGTATGGCGTGTTCTCGGTGAAAAGGCCGTTAGGCCCGAGCGACCCATAGACCTCGTCGGTGGACACATGCAGGAAGCGCCCCACCCGATGGCGCCGCGCCGCCTCGAGGAGGACCTGGGTGCCCCAGACATTGGTATGCACGAATATCCCCGGGCCGGTAATGGACCGGTCCACATGCGATTCCGCCGCGAAATGCACCACCGCCTCGAAACGGCCCTCGCTGAACAGTTTTTCCATGGCGGCCTCGTCCGCGATATCGCCTTGGACGAAGCGGTAATTCGCGTCATCGGCCAAATCCGCCAGGTTCGCGGGATTGCCGGCATAGGTCAATTTGTCGAGATTGACGAGATGGAGGTCGCGATGCTGGCCTAAAACCAAACGCACGAAATTGCTGCCGATAAAGCCGCAGCCGCCGGTGACGAGGATTCTCATAGCGACGGAAAGGTAATTGCGGAGAAAATGAAGCGGGAGAAGTCCGGAGCCTTTACCGGACTTCTCCCTTGGAATGGGCCTTCACCCCTTACTTGGTCAACTCAACCTTCCGCGCGAGAGGAAGGAAATGATGGCCAGGATCAGGAAGACGAAGAAACAGATTTTCGCGATGCCGACGGCCGTGCCGGCCAATCCCCCGAATCCGAGGAAGGCGGCGATTAAAGCGATGACGAAAAAAGTAATGGCTGCTGATAACATGTTAGTCTCCTCCCAGGGCGTCTTTACCCTCGTCTATGACCGAATCGGTGGCTTCGCCCGCTTTTTCCATGGGGCCTTGCCCGTCTACGGCGTCTTCCACATTGTCTTTGGCGCCTTCTATTCCCTCGTCGATTTTCTCGCCCGCCTTTTCAGCCGGACCTTTTTTGCTGCACCCGCCGAAACAGGCCAGGGTCACGATTAATAAAAGGATTACTCCGGATAGTTGCCAATTTTTCTTCATGAAAAACCCTTTCCTTGCATTTGACTTTCCTCTCGACAACCTAAAGATTGGTTGGCCGCATGCAAGAACTACCGGAGTTTTTTTAAGGGCTAACCCTTTTCAGCGTCGACTTCGGAATCGGCATGGTGGGTGACGCCATTGACGAATTCATCCGCCTTTTCGCCGAGGGACGCGCCGGTTTTGGCGCCTTTGATGCCCCCGTAGATTTCCCCGGCCTTTTCCCCGACCTTGTGGCCGAGTTTGGAACCCATTTTTTTGAAAGTGGGCGGCTGGACCTTTTTCAACAGCTGATCGGCCTTAGCCCCCGCTTTTTCCAGGGGGCCGCGGGGATCGAGGCTGGCACCGATTTTGTCGCCGAATTCATTGACCTTATCCTGGATATTTTCGCCGGCATTTTCCAACGAGTCTGCTAAATCCTCAGCTTTTCCGGCCGCTTTGCGCTTGTAGGCTTTCAGACTCAGAATGGCTCCAAAGCCCAGGAGCAGGGTGGCCAACAATCCGATATTGATTTTGTTGTTTTTCATGATGAACCCCTTTGTGGTTTGGCGGTGATACTACCAGCCAAACTAAACAATCGAAGGGGCATCTCTAAGCGGAGATTGGACCAATCTCAACGCTTTTCCCGCGCCGGTACCCTTTTTGAAACCGGTTTTTTCGTTTTTAGCGCCGTTAGGAGGAGAATTCGCGGGCGATGCGCATGAAATCCTTTTCCAAACGCATGAAGGCTTTCACGACATCGGGATCAAAACGCTTGCCGCTATCCTCGATAATCATGCGCCGGGCCTGCTCGTAAGGAATGGGCTCCTTATAACACCGCCGGGATAAGAGGGCGTCGAAAACATCGGCGAGCGAAACGATGCGCGCCGACAGGGGGATTTCCTTGCCTTGCAGCGGACGTCCTATGCCATTGTCGATGAAAAGCGCCCGGCTTTCGCCCAGGACATTGGGATAACCCGTGCCGTCCCAGCTTTGGTGGTGGTGGTAGGCGATTTGCTTGCCCAGCGAATAAAAGGTCTGGAAACCCAGCTTGATTTCCAGTTCGTGCAATAAATCCCCTCCCAGGATGGTATGCATTTTCATCATCTCGAATTCTTCCGAGGTCAAGGTCCCCTTCTTCTTGAGGATGTCGTCGTTGATGCCCACCTTGCCGATGTCATGCAAGGGAGCCGACAGGTAAATCTCCTCGACGTAATTCCTGGTGATGTACGAGGCGTATTCGGGAAGCTTGCCCAGCTCTTCGGCCAATAGCCGGGAGTATTGGCTCATGCGGGCGATATGGTCCCCGGTGTCGGGATCGCGGACCTCGCTCATCTTGGCAAAGCCTAGAATCGATACCTTTTGTATTTCCTGTCCGCGATTGATGCCGGTCTGCAACTCTTTGCGCCAATGGGCGTCTTGTTTGGAATTCACGAGGCCGAGGACGCGGAGGGAAACGTAAGGGACCAGAAATTCAGGCAAGAGGGTTGCCCACCCCCAGCTGCCTCCCGGGATATAGCCCAGCAGGCTGCCGTGATGCCCCGCGCGGTAGACCGCGATGTGGATCAAGTGCCACAGGCTGCCGAAGAGCAGGGAAATCAGCAGGGGATTCTCGAGCACGGCGCGATAGAGCCCCGGCAACCAGGCTGTTTGAGGTGATCCGGCGCCTGCATGGCGTTTCACGCTTAAAACAGGCACGACCGGAGTATTTAAATCCACTATCGCCATCAACCACCCCTAAGCTTTGCGATTAACATAGGGCGCCTTTGTCATTAAGGCATGGGCTTTTTGTCACCACTTTTCGGGTGTAAATTTTCCAACCTCGCATTTCTCAACCCAGTAGCACGCTCTCCGGGTACAATTTGACCCCACTATGACACGACCCAAGACTTTCCAAAAACCGGTTGCGGATTCCAGTCCGTCGGGATACGAGGACATCGGCTATGCCCGCGTCGATACCGGGCGGGAAAAACGTAAAGGCTTTCCCGAGGTGATTTTCGGAGAGGGCAAAACCCAGGAGCAAATCCTGGGCATAGCCCGGGTCTTGATCGAATGCGGGCAACCGCTGCTCATCACGCGCCTCCCGGCGGAATCCTTCTCCCCTCTCAGGCGGGCCATCAAAGGCATTCATTACCATGCCCTGGCGCGCTGCGCCTTTACCCTCACCCCCGGCCTCTTGGATCGGTTGCCCCTCGCCGTCAAAAGAAACGGCCGGGTGGAGCCTAAATGGCGGGAGCCCCAGCCCCTGGGCTTTCCGACCGGCAAGCCTTCCCTTCTCGTCGTCAGCGCCGGAACCCTCGATTTACCCTATGCCGAGGAGGCGGCCTTGATCGCGGCCTTGATGGGCTGCCATATCGTGCGGCTGGGTGATGTCGGGGTGGCGGGCTTGCACCGCTTGCTCGCGCATGTCCGGCTTTTGCGGGAGGCCCCGGCCATGGTGGTGGCCGCGGGCATGGATGCGGCCCTGGCGAGCGTGGTGGCGGGGTTGACCGACCGGCCCGTCATCGGCCTTCCGACACCGGTAGGTTACGGGCATGGAGGTCATGGCGAAGCCGCCCTCTCCGCCATGCTGCAGAGCTGCTCGCCGGGCCTTACCGTGGTGAATATCGGCAATGGTTTTGGAGCGGGCTTCGCGGCGGCGCAAATCGCCCTGCAAAGCCGTTCCTGAGCTTGCCTTCGGCTTGCCCGGCATCCTACAATCTCAGAACCCCGTTCCATCGTCGGGGGTAGGGTGGTCTGCCATTTTCGTTCGGAGCCTTTTCATTTCCCTGCTGGCTGCGGCTTGCTTCTGCCAAGCCGAAGAGCACGGGCATGCCCCCGCTCCTGAAAGCGTTCATGGCCGGCCCAAAGGCACCGTGGTTTGCGGGGTCTTGCGCCTGGCCGAGGAATGGACCGAAGCGGGCAGCCCTTATTGGATAACCGGGGACGTTTTCGTGCCCGTGACTTCGCGCTTGCGGGTTGAGGCGGGAGTCGAAATACGCGTCAGCGCCAAACCCCAGCCATGCCAAGCGGAAGGCCATGCCGCCGTGGAAGATCATGGTGTCGCCCGGGATGGGCATGCCGGGGACAAGGGCCACGCGGCCGCGGCGACTCCTGGCGGCCATCACGGGAAGGAGGGTTCCGAGAGCGCGGAAAAGGAGAGCGAGGATCCCAATGCGCCTCCCAAACCCATGGACTTCAGCGATTCGACCTATACCACCTTGACCTTGGCGGGAGCGTTCTACTGCATCGGCTCACCCGATAAACCGGTGCGTTTCTTGCCCGCCGACACGGGCCGGGACGCTCCCCCTTGGGATGGCATCCGGCTATTGGGACAAAGGCAAGGCCGTGCCGAAATCGCCTTCACGGAAATACGCGGGGCCAGCGTCGGAGTGTATGCGACCCGTTCGGATTTTTTCATCCATCATAGCGTATTCGAGGATAATAATACCGGCTTGTGGGCTCATTGGCGGGGCGATGTCAGCGTGGTGAATTGCGTCTTTTCCAGGAACCGGAGCACCGGCATGCTCATCGACGGAGGCTCTCCCCATGTCGTGAATACCCTATTCTGGAAAAACCGCAGCTATGGCATTTGGTCCGACGGCCGCAAAACCATGACCCTGGAATACAATGCTTTCTTCGACAATGGCGAGGACGATTGTTACCGCTGCCCGCATACGGTCCTGCCCTTGGGTGAGGATGCCCGCCCCGATACCCTGGACGCCCACGGGAATCGCCACGCCGATCCGCTTTTCATCGGATCCCAGAGTTTCATCGCCGCCCGCGCTTCCGATCCGCGTTACGACACGCCCGAACATTTGATCAAGGACAAAGACTTGGCCGAAGCCGAGAAAAAAACGCGTTGGAAATGGTGGGGTAAAAAGGAAAGCGAGACGGCTTTTACACCCCGCGGCCACGGTCCTTTCGTGCTCTCCGAGTATTCCACTCTCCGGGAAGCGGGGCACCCGGCGCGGCAATTGCGCAATACCGACGGTTCACGCAGCGATATCGGTCTTTGGGGTGGCCCGCAGGAAAGAATCACCAAAAACCCATTCCCGGGCTATTGACCCCGCTTTCGCTTTCCCACGGCTTTCAAACACAACAAATTCCGATGGCAAGCTCCAACCGAAACCCGGCCGGCCTTCTTCCGCGAAGCGATACAATGAAGAACGGAGGCGAAAATGGAAATCGGCATGACGGCGGCCGTCGGAGGCATGCAAAAAGCCCTGGGGGAGAATGCGGCCCGGGCGCAGCGCATCGCCAAAGCCAGCCTTTCCACCGAGGAGGGCGTCGGTGATTTCACCCGGGACTTGGCCGAATTGCCCCAGGATGCGGCCGCCTTCAAGGCCAATGCCGCCACCGTCAAAACCCAGGACCAAATGCTGGGGGCCTTGCTCGACATCATCGCCTGAGCGCGAATTCTGCTAATTTCACCGCGATGCCAGCATCCGGTCCCCATTTCGTTTATTCCCAAATCTCGGCAACCCTGTTGGAATTCCTCAGCCGCTATGGTTTCGGGGAGGATTGCGACATCGCTTTGGCGGGCACGGCGGGTTCTCGCCGCTACTACTGGCGATTGCGCCAGGGGTTGCGCAGCCTGATCTTGCTGCAATCCCCGTCCGACGACGCCGACTTCGGCCGCTTTCTCCGCATCACCCAATTTTACCGGCTGATGCGTTTTCCGGTGCCCATGGTTTATTGCATCGACGACGCCGAACACCAGGTTTTGCTGGAAGATTTGGGCGAGCGCCGGCTTTACGACTGGGTCGTGCAAAGCCGCGCGGAGGGTACCGCCGCCATGGCGCCCGACATCCTAGACGCTTATCGCCAAGCCATCGATTTGCTGATCGACTTGCAGACGCGCTGCCAGGCCATGCACCAGGAATGCCCGGACATCCGCTCGCGGATATTCGGCAAAGATCAACTGCTCTGGGAAACGGCTTATTACCGGGCGCAATACCTGGAAGGCCATCGGGGCCTGCCGGCCGAAACCGCCGCCGCGCTGCAGCCGCTATTCGACGAGTTGGCCGCCGCCGTCGACACCCAGCCCAAGGCCGTCATGCACCGCGATTACCAATCGCAAAACCTGATGGCGCCTAAAAACGGGACCTTGCAAGTCATCGATTACCAGGGCAGCCGGCTGGGGTCTATCTACTATGATCTCGCCTCCCTCTTGCTGGATCCCTATGTGGGGCTGGACGACGTAAGCCTCGGCGAATTATTGCGCTATTACCATACCCGCTCCTTGCATACCGCCTCTTTCGAGGCCATGCAGCGGTCTTTCCTTTTGGCCGGCATGCAAAGAATCATGCAGGCCTTGGGGGCCTATTGTTTTTTAAGCCGCGTAAAAGGCCTGGCCGATTTCGCCGCTCACATCGCCCCCGGCGAAGCCCGGCTGCGCTGGCTGATCAAGCGATCCGGCGAGGCTAAATGGGAAGCGTTGATGCCGGGATGATAAACCTCAAGCGGCTGCCCTGGGGCGCCATCGCCACCTTGAGCGGTGAAGGCCTCTCGCGCCTCGCCATGTCGCTCTTCCAATTCCTGGTCGCTAACCGCCTGGGCGCTGCAGGTTATGGTGGATTAGCCATCATCCTCTCTTACGCATCCATCCTCCTGCCTATCGCCGATATGGGTCTGAACAGCCTCGCCCTGCGGCAATTGGCCAATAATTCCGACCCATCGGTATTCCGGAAAATATTCGCCCTGAAATGGGGACTCACGGGACTTTATTTCGTCGCACTGGCTTTAGGGCCTCTTTTTCTCAACCACGACGCGGGGGTCTGGAGCCTTGCGATAGCCGGGCTCTTTTTTGCTTTCACCTCCCTGTCCGATTTCATGCGCCAGACCTTGCGGGCGAAAGAGGCCTCCTTCCGTGAATTCAAGGCGCGGCTTACCTATCTGGGATTATTCATTCCCGGCTGCTTCATTTTTTGGGTTTGGCAACCCGGCATTCCAGGTACGCTTCTCATTTATGCCCTGCCGGTATGCGGACTTTGCCTGGTTTATATGCGGACCTTGCTTCAAGTATTTCCCGGATTGGCTCCGGATTGGCAAGGGGGATGGAGCTTACTTCTCGCGGAAAAAAGATTTCTGCTGCAAGCTGCCGCCTATCTCTTTTTGGTGAGCGCCTCGACACGCATCGATCTTTGGGTGCTGGATTGGGGCATGGGCAAGGCGGCGGTGGGATTCTATTTCGCGGCTTACAATATGGTTTTTGCCGGCATTTTTTTTGGCCAGGCCTTATCGGTGCATATGTATCCGCGCTTGCACCGGCCCGGCGACAAAAAGCGGGCCTTTGGCCGGGCCCTGAGCGCCCATGTGGGTTTGGCTCTGGCTTTAATCCTCGGCGTCCTGCTTTTCGGCAAGCCGGTATATAACCTGATTTACCGGCAACCGGGCTTTGAGCATGGCTTGGTATTGCTGCCCGGGCAATCCATTTTACTCGGCCTTTCCATTCTCAATTATCTATGGCTGTCACTTGCCATAGGCCGCAATAAGCAATGGATATCTTCGCTTGCCCTAATTTTCACTTTAGCGGTTAAAACCTGGCTGGGAGTTCGCTGGGTACCGCAATATGGCGCCTTGGGCATGCTTCACGCCACCCTTTGGGCGGAGGTCCCGGCGACAATAGGCAGCGGGATAATCCTCGCGATTCATTATTTTCGATCGGATGGCCGGGCTATCGCCACATAGCCGCTGGAAAAATGAGGGAAGAGACGCAGCATTAAATGAAAGGGAAAGTGCAGCACTTTGTCGAGGCTCCTCATTTCTTGGTTCCGGCAAGGAAGGATTTTTTCGGAAAGGAATCCATGACGATTCAGCAATTCCCGGAGAGTGCCGAAGGAATAATAGGCCACATGATCCGGATGCACCTTTTCCCTCCCAAGAATCATTTGCAGAATGCTGAAATAGGCAAAGGCACTGGGAACCGTGACGATGAGTTGGGCGTCCCTGGGAATGGCCTTGCGTATTCCAGCCAAGAAAAGGCCGGGGTTGGATAGGTGCTCAATGACCTCCCCCGCCAATACCACGTCCGGCTGAAAACCTATCCTTTCCAAGAACCCATCCATGTCCGTGGCATCGGCTACATAAAGATCCGATATTCCTTGGGCGGTAAGCCAAGCTATCGCATCCCCATCCAAATCGATTCCGACCAGCCGCGAACTGACGGCCCGCAGCTTTTCATGCAGCAATAGCCCCATACCGAACTTTTGCCGGGTAAACGGAGAATCGGTGCAGCCCACATGAAGCACTTTTTTTCCCTGGCACAGGCCGACCAGGTAATCCTCGCGGATAACGGGAGGCGTATATGGCATGGCGATTCGAGCTACCCGATCGACGTCATTGGTGGAAGAATTTACAGGCATGGCGATTCCATTGTGTTAACATGAAGCTAGTATCTTCTATTCTCATGCGCCTTGCATCACCGCGTACCCGTCCGACCATGACGGGATTTCTGGTTCAAACGAAACTGACGCGCGACCTTCGGGTTCTCTTGGCCGAGGTGGCAAACGATGGGCCGGGACTAGTACTGGACGTGGGTTGTGGAAATGCTCCCTATGGGGACCTATTGCCGGGTTGGAGCCGAATAGGCGTCAACATCGACGCCACCGATGCCCGTCCGGAGGTCGTTGGGGACGGCCAGGATCTTCCCTTCATCGATGGTTGCGCAAATCTTGTTTTATGCACCCAAGTGATAGAGCATGTCCGCAATCCTTTTCGTTTGGTCAATGAGCTGGCGCGCGTGCTGCGGCCTGGTGGGCGACTTATTTTGAGTGGGCCCATGTATTGGCCCCTGCATGAAGAACCCCATGACTATTGGCGGTTTACTCCTTATGGATTTCGGGAATTATGCCGCCAATCCGGCCTTGAGGTTAGCGGTCTCTTGTCTCAGGGGCATGCCATCGCATTGACCGCCGTCTCCCTGAACCACATCTTCAGGGGGCTTTTCTTTTTGCCGGTAAGGCTCGTGATCAACCTCGCGGCGTGGCTTTTGGACGGTTTAATCCCGGTAAGGCACTCAACCGCGAATTTGATTTTGTCAGCGCGAAAAAATCCTGCTTGATACCCAAGGTTCCATGACTATCTCCATGGATTCCCCGGAGAAATAATTTTCGAAGATGCGCGTACTCGTCGTCAACGACTATGCCCGGGAATACGGCGGAGCGGAAACCTATGTGTTTTCCTTGATCAGCCTTTTGCGGGATCGTGGGCATACCGTTCTTTTCATCGGCGATAAGCCGCGCCTCATCCATTACGTTTCCCGCATCGCCAATCCCTGGTATTTGCTCAAATTTTTTTTCCTCATCCTGTTCTGGCGCCCGGACGTCATTCACATCAATAAGTACAACCTCGTTTATTCCTTCATGCCCGCGCTGGCGGGCAAGCTTTTGGGCAAACGCGTAGTGATTACCATGCATGATGTGGGACTGTTTTGTCCGGACGGCCTGGGACTATTGGCCAACGGAAAGCCCTGCGAGCGCCACTTCCACGGAGGCTGCTTCAACTCCCGGTGCTTCCGTACCACCAGCCCGGGTCTTGACCTGCAACGCCGCCTGAATTTCCTTCGCAATGCGATTCAAATCCCCATGCATAAGCGGACCGTGAATTGCTTCTTATGCCCTTCGACCCATATGGTGGATTGGGTGCGGAGGGCTTATGGCGATAAGGCGGCTTATCTTTCCAATTTCCTGGCGGCGCCGGAAACGGATCCCGATCCCCCGCCCAGCTTGCGCGGCCGGCCTTTACGGCTTTTTTTCGCAGGCAGGCTCGTGCGCGAGAAAGGATTGCAAATCGCCATCCGTGCTTTGCCGGGATTGGACGCGGTGCTTACCCTCGCGGGCGAAGGCGCTTATCGCCCCGTTTTGGAAAAACTTGCCGGCGAACTGGGCGTCGCGGAAAAGGTGGTTTTCCTGGGCAAAATTCCAAATCAGGAGGTGGCGGCGAATATGCGGACTTGCGATGTCGGCATTCTACCCAGCCTTTGGCTGGAGAATAACCCTCTGTTCGCTTTTGAAGCCATGAAATGCTCCCGCGCCCTGGTGGGCGCCGATGTCGGCGGCATCCCCGACCTGATTGAAAACGATGGGAATGGCTACCTGTTCCGGTTGGGCGACGCGGAAGATTTGAAAAGAATTTTGCAGCGCGTCATCGACGAGGATAGCGCCATTCGTTTAGGCCGGGGCGGTCTCGCCAAACTCCGCCGCGATCTCGGGCCGCAAAAGCATGCCGAACGCATCGAGTCCTTCTACCGGGGTTAATCGCCCGCCGCTCTCGCAGCGGCGATGAATTCACGGGCCACGGCCACGGTAAACTCAGGAGCCAAGGTCTTCCGCAAATGCCAGAGATCGGGGAAGTCCGCCGCCTCATAAGTCATTTTCGGATGCAGCATGATGCAATTCCACGCCTTCAAGGTCGCCAGAAAAGCCTCGCGCTCCTTTTTCCTCAACGGTGTATCATAAGGCGCCTGTTGCACATCGGATAGCGGCATATCCAGGAAAACCACGTAGCCGCCGGCATTTTTCACCATGTGCAGTATTTCCGCCACCACGGTATGGTCGTAGTCATCCCAAGGCTCCTGGTTCTCCGCTTCTTCTTTCGCCATCCTTATCGCCAATTCGCGGGCCGTTTCCACCCCCTTGGCATCGGTCCGAATGCCGCCTTCGGCCGTCAAATCCGCCGTGCTTCCGGTTTTGGCCTTAGGCGCCAAAGCGATTAGCGGCGTGAAGAAATCCTGCAAAAGGCTGTCTAGGCCCTGGGCGGCGAATTGCCTCACGCGCGGAATATTTTCCATGAAAGGGGCGATCAAATTGGCGGTAATCACAAATTTCATGGACGTGGGCGTGGTTGCTTCCCGCCACAGCTTAATCAGATCACTCTTATGGATATAGGGGGTCAGCAAATCCGTGCGATCGGTGACTATCCAATCGCTTTTCCAGGTTATGTATTCGGGCAAACCCGAAGGTGCTTCGATGAAAACCACCACGCCATTCAAAATATTGGGATCGGCCTCCAGGAGTTTTCTCAATCCGAAATAATGTTCGGTCAGCCGGCACCAGCCCATGCCCAAATTAATGGACAAGGTGGGAGATCCCGTCACGCGGGTCATGAGGGTGTCGAAGACATCGGGCCGTATCGCCGCACGTGTGCGTGAAGTGCCGACGAATAAGTACGAGAAACGTCCTCCGCGATGCATGTAGTCGAGGACGGGCCCATACCAGATGTCGCGGTTTTTTTCCGCCGGCTCGCCCCGCTTATTGATGAAGACCACCAGGGCGAAAAGTCCCGCCAAGAAAGCCAGGCCCATCGCCGCCTGACGCTTGAACTTAAAAGCGGAAGTAGAGGAATTCTTCATTGCCGAACTTTCCGAAGACGATAATCACCAGGATCAAGGCATACCAGAGGCCCCAGCGCAAGGGCCAGGGCATGCCCGCTAATCTCAAGATCATGGACTTTTTCCGGTGCAACCATTGCAAGATTTCCAGGCCCACGATGAGGGCCAAACCGAGCCTGACGGCGGAGTCGCTGCAAGCGAGGCCGAGGCCGGCCATATTCCCCGGCGCCGCCAAGCCCTTCAACACAATCCAAGCCGATGGCATGTCGACGGCGCGGAAAAAAACCCAAGCCAGGGTGGTGAGGGAAAAGGTGAGGACGACCAATAACGTCCTCATGTAGGTCCTATCCTCTTGTTGCAGCCACCAATCCGTCTTGCCGAAACGGGAGCTTAACTCCTTTTGGCCGATGAGGTATAACCCATGCAAGCCTCCCCAAGCCAGGAAGGTCCAATTCGCCCCATGCCACAATCCAGACAGCAGGAAAACGATGAGGATATTGCGCGAGGTTTTCCAGGCCGAACCTCGGCTGCCGCCCAGGGGTATATAGAGGTAATCGCGGAACCACGTGGATAGGGATATGTGCCAGCGCCGCCAGAATTCGCCGGGACTGCGGCTGCTATAAGGATGATTGAAATTGAGCATCAGCTTATAACCCATGGTACGGGCAATGCCGCGCGCGATGTCGGTATAGCCCGAGAAGTCGCAATAGATTTGAAAAGCGAAGAAAATGGTTCCCAAAAGCAACATCCATCCGGATTGATGCCCGGGATCGGCGTAAACCTTTTCCACCACCATGCCCAGCCTATCGGCCACCAAAACCTTTTTCGCGAAACCCCAAACCATGAGTTGCAAGCCGCTGACGAATTGCGGCCAACTGAAAGGTTGCTTCCGCAAGAATTGATCGAGCAGGTTTTGCGGCCTCTCTATGGGACCGGCCACCATTTGAGGATAAAAAAGGACGTAGAGGGCATAGAGGCCGAGGTGTTTTTCAGCCTTATGGTTGCCTCGGTAAACCTCTAGGGTATAGGCCATGCTCTGGAAAGTGTGGAAGGAGAGTCCGATGGGGAGGGCCAGCGGGAACCGCCAGGCGAGGGAACCCAAACCCACCGTTTCCGCCAGACCCGAGAGATTTCCCAGCAAGAAGTTCAGGTATTTGAAAGTCGCCAGCATGGCCAAATTAGCCGCCAAGCTGCCGATGAGTACCCATCGTTTTTTCCGAGGGTCCGAGGTTTTCTCCAACCAAATGCCCGCCGTATAATCGATGGCGATGAGAGCGAAAAGGATGAGGATATAGGCCGGCACCAAGGCCATGTAAAACCAACAGCTGGCCAATACCAGCCATATCCACCGCCAACGCGATGGTATGGCCCGGAAGCCCAAGGAAACCACGACGAAAAAAACGGCGAATTGGAAAGAAACAAAGGACATGCTGGAATCCTATCGCTTTCCGCCGCTTGCCATCGGTTCGTTGAGAAGGATTTCGATCTGCGCCGCGGCGATATTTTTCAAACTCAAGGCCGCCCTGAGTGAATCGAAGGGCAATTGATCCGGATCCGCCGGATGGTCCCGTATTTCCGACAAAGCCTGCGACAAGCCCGCGACGTTTTCGGCCGGGAATAATTTCCCGCAGCCGTATTGGCGATGGAATTCCTCGAAGTAGGGAATATCAGCGGCGAGATACGGTACACCGTGAAAGCAAACCTGCGCCAAGGCGGCGCTCTGCGACACCCATCGATAAGGGAAAATGGCATACTTGAAAGCTGCGAAGTAACGCGGCAAATCCGCGTCTTCGGCATAGCCCAGGAAATCGATATCATCATGGTATTCGCGCCTTACTTGCGCTTTAAGGCGTTCCAAATAGGCCTCGTTTCCTGGCGCCGCTTGGCCGATAATACGCAATGGCGGGAAAGCCCCCGGAGGGGAAGACTGATAGGCCTGCAATAGGATATCCAGACCCTTTTTCGGGCTTATCATGCCGAAATATCCCCAGTATTTCCTGGGCTCCCTGGGACAATCCGCCCCTGCCTGGCCATAGAGGGGAAAGGGCAGGATCGATACCTTGGCATGAACGCCGATGGATTGCAATTCCTGGTAATGAAACCGGGTGTGCACGATGGCATACGAAACATGCTTGAAAACGGCGCGCTCGTAAGCGTTGTAAATGCGCCTTGACCATCTCGGTAAATGCTTGGAATAGGTCGAGGGAGTTTCATGCGCCACCAATAAGGTGGGTATGCCCTTGCTTTGGGCCCATTTCAAAAAGAAGGGGAGCAACGGTCCGCAAGCCGTAGGGGTGAATTGAATGACGATGCCGTCCAGCCCTTTGGGTAAAGTGAAACAAAGGAGCAACCATTTCCAATTCTTCCACTTTTCCCGCCAAAAATAAACCTTCTCGCTGGTTAACTGATGACCCTGTTTTCGCCACTCCTCAATGAATTCCTCGCTATACCGGCTTATGCCGTTATTATGCACGGGATAAGGTCCGATCAGTAAAAGCTTCATCCTCGCAGTTTATAGCCTAAAAAACCCATCCCGATCAATAACAAAGCCGAAGCCAACGAAACCATCAGGCCTTGCCGCAGCGGTCCGCTATGGTAATACATGTCGATTTGATGGTCGCCCGGCGATAGTTTCAACCCACGAAAGAGGTAGTTCACCCGCAATAAATCTTGATCCTTTCCATCCACCTTGGCTCTCCAATAAGGGATCCAGACCTCGGAGATGACCAGGATACCCTCTTTATCGTTTGAGACCCGAAAGCGGCTGCGGTTCACCCCCGCGGACAAACGCTCCGAATGAAAACGCGCCGGCAGGGAATCGGCTTTGCTATCCCCAAGGCCGGCTTTCGAATCCAATAGGGTCAGATTCCGGGGATCGAAGTCGCTTTGCCTCATGGTTTCTATTTGGTTTTCGATCGCCGATGATTTCCATTGGGTGGTAAACCAAGTCCGCGGCATAGCGCTTTGGTTTTCAGCCACTTGCAGGCCGGGCATTTCCTTCATCCGGAAGAGGAGGTACCGGACATTCAGCATGTCCAGGAATTTGCTGCCGCCAACCGATCCATCGGCCCGCTGGTGCAAGCCTTCCATGAAGGTCGGGTTTTGCTGGTAATCGCCGCCCCGATAAGCGCGATAAGCGCGGTATTCCTGATCGGCCCAACCGTCCGTACTCTCGATTTCATGGTATTGCAAATACCCTCTTGGATTGGCTCCCGGCATGCTGAATACCCGGAAATCCCGCTGATCGGCTTTGAGCCTGTCGATTGCCGCCTCATGCGGAAACATGCGCCCGAACTCATAGGTTTCGATAAATTTCGTGTCGACGAAAAGCAAATCAATCATCACGATGGCCAATAAGGCCGCCGCGAATCCCCGAACGTTTCGCTTTTGCAAGAGCAAATTCCTTAAGGCGAATGCCAGCCCTAAGACGAGCAGTCCGGCTCTTATCGCACCTCCAGTAAAAGCGGATCTGGCAGCGTCCTGACGCACGATATTGGGTATGTCTTGCGGTGAAATAAACGCATTCCAAAGGCCATAGGTGACCCCGCTCATCAATCCCGCCAGCAAAAGCGCGCCACCGGCGACAAGCCCGGCCAGCAATAATTTTTTCTCCCAGGACTTGGTGTTTTTCGGTGCCCCATCGCTATCCCCGGTCAAAAGCCGCAGGGTTTGGGCGCTCATCAGAAGCAAGGCCGCCGCCAGCCAAAACAGGATCATGCTCGGCGCGCGAAAGCTTTTAATCCCCGGAATCACGGCATAGAATAACTTGAAAAATGGGGTATGGTCTCCCAGGCCGTAGATGATGGCCAAAAGGCCGACGGATCCCCAAAGCCAGAAAAACCGGCGCCGAAAAGCCAATAAGCCGAAAAGTCCGAGAAACCAAATCGCTATTCCCGGGTATTCGCTGTTGAGCTTGAAGGGATTACGGCCCCAGTACCTCTCGTTAATGCCACCGAATTCCGGGACGATGAGCGAAGCCGCTTCCTCGGGATGAATCGACCAGGAAGTGGAGTGCTCATAGGTTTGCCGCTGGCCTTCGCCGCGTACGGAGTACGCTTCATTGTAATGATAGGGGCCCCAAATCAAGGGAAAGCACAAGCCCAGGCCCAGTAAAATGGGAGCCCAGAACTTCAGCGTAACCGCTCCTGCTTCACCAAAGGCCTTGGCCCGAATCGCGTTCACCAGGACAAAAGCGAAGTAAATGAAATAACCCATGAGGACGTAATAGGTTAATTGCAAATGCGAAGTCAGTATCATCATGGCCACGGTCAGGGCCAGACCCAGCGGTTTCCACCAGGCAGCTTTTTTCTCAAGCGATCCCAGCAGGAAATACAAGCCAAGAGGAAGCCAGGTCAGCACGTAGAATTTCCCGGTATGGCCGCTGTAAATGTGGGAGAAATAATTGGTGTTCAACATATAGGCCGTCGCGAGAGCGGCCGACAAAAACCGGTCCAATCGGAAATGGCCGCGGACAAGGACATAAGCGAATTGGCCGGCCAGCAAGGTATGCAGGACGAACATGAAGCTCACCAGTTTTTCGATGGGTAACAAGGTCCCCAGCAAAAGGAAAAGAGGATAGGTGCCGTCACCCGCCAAGGCGTCGAATATCGGCGTGCCCGCAAGATGATACGGGTTCCAAAGCGGTAAGACACCCGAGCGCAATTGCTCGAAAAAGAATTTCCAACTCGGCGACCCGATTTGATCGGAGGCGTAAAGGATTTGGCCGGAAAACAAAAAGCCCAGGAAAGGCAATAAACCCGCAAAGGCGACAAGGGCGAGCCAGGGGCCGTTTTCCTTGCCTGAGATCGCGAAACGTTTCAACAAGACGGTGGGAAATCCCGCCACACCTTGGGCAGACTGGCTCGACATCCTATTTCTCCCGGAATTTCAACCCATCCCGGCTTTAGGACTGGGTCTGGCCTTGCGAAAGTAGCAGTTCTGGGGAATCTTGCCTTCTTTATTCCTAGTGAAATCCCCGGCTTTTGAGTATCCTCATAGCCAGCGCGCTAATGCTGGTTGATGAAAAATGCTGGGGGGAATGATGGGCCGATCCATCCTATTGATTGCCTTGATACTTGGGGGCGGTGCCACCACTATGGCGTTTGCCGAGACCTCCAATCCGGACGATTTGGCCCGCGCAAGGGAAGAATTAAGACAAAAATCCGTTGCCAGTTGGGACTTCGACGAAGGTCAAGGCGATACCCTTCATGACAATCACCCAGGTGGCCATGATGGCGTCATTCATGGCGCGCGATGGGTGAATGGAATCTCCGGTAAAGCCTTGGAATTTCGAGGTGAGGATTGGGTGGAGATATCCGGCGGCGGCGATTTGGAAGTTAAGAGTTTCACTTTTTCGGTTTGGTTGTGGCAATCGGGCAATGCATTCCGCGGCCCGCTGATGGAATTCCAAAAACCCGGTGAAATGGTGGGAGTTCACCTATGGGCCAATACCAACGGTTATACTACGAATTATCCCGGATCCTTTTACGGGAATGTCAGGCCGCTGGACGCTTCGTTACAGCAGCCCGGTTCCTATCGCGATCGCAACTTGATCAATACCCAAGCGGGTATGGCGCCGGGGGCTCGCTGGAATCACGTCGTATTCACCTTTGACCAAAGCACTGGAATCAGCGCGCTTTATCTCAATGGCAAATTGCGCGCCTCGAATACTTTCATCAAACCATTGACCCCCAGAACCGTGGGGCCGCTTTTTCTGGGGATCCGCTCACCCAGTAGTCTGGACTGGGACTCGGGCATAGGTTTGGTCGGGATTTTGGATCAAGCCGATGTTTTCGATTTCGCTTTATCTCCCAAGGAAATTGGCGCGCTGTATGGCCAACCCGTCACCGAACCCAAGCATTGTCACCTGGGTATGAAAACGCATTTGACCGGGGCGGACCATTCCTTGACGCTTCCGGTTTATGTTTCGATGGACGAAGCGGACTCCATTTTCTCCCTGAAATTCAATCTTCATTTGGACACTTCGGTCGTCTCCTTGGTTTCGATGGAAATGGACACCTCATTGGCCGGCGACTGGAAGGTGGAAAGCTGGGACGAACGGGATCCCACCGCCATTCCCATTCATCTTTCCAATTCGAATCCCCGGCCGGAGCGTTTTGAAGGCCGCTTGGTTTTATTCCATCTTAAAACCCATCCCAACGCCCTCGTAGGCGCATCCTCCATGCTGACCCTGACCGATTTGTCGTCTCCAAGCAATCCCGACCTTGAACTCAGTCAAACATCCGGAAAGGTATTCGTGATGGAAAAGGACACGACATTCGGTGATATCGACGGAAACCAGGAAGTCGAAGCGGATGACGCCGGACTTTTATTGGGTTGCCATTGGGATAAGGTTCCAGCCATATCTTCGGATTGCCCTGTTTTTGATTCCCTTCAAGCCGACGTAAGCGGAAACGGCGAATTAACCGGGTATGACGCCGCCTTGGTTTTGCAATATGGCCTTGGCATTCGCGAGGATTTTCCAGTTACGGAAATCATTCTCCCCAAACGGGCCTCGGGAAAGAGTCCCTCGCTTTCTTTAGGGAAGGCGGAAAAGATCGACGGAAAGACTTTTCGATATCACCTGACGGGTAAGGATGCGGCGGATATTATCGGTGGGGACATCATCCTGGAAGTAGGCGGCACCTTGAACAGTAAGCCGCTTATTACCACCGATCAACAAGGGTTGCGCTTGGCCTATGCCTGGGATGCCCAAACCGGAAAACTCGCCGTTTCTTTTGCGGCTATCCGGAAGCTGCCGTCGGGGGACTTACCCTTGCTGACCATTGAAATCGAGCAGGAATCAGAAAATGCCATGATCCCCGTGGCGGTAAAAAGCGCCGATTTCAATGAGGGGGAATTCGGACCTGTTGACCTTTCCAATGCGAGTTCCGCCTCCCTATGGGGCAAAAACGGCGACGACCCCAGGATTTCGTGGGCGGTTCAAAATTCCGGCCGCTACTTGCGAATGGAGGTCCGCAACGACGTCATTCAAGCATGGTCCATTTACGATTCCCGGGGACGCCAAATCCGTTCCGGCGCAAACGATTCGCCCAGCAACCGATTGAACCTTTCACTGGAAGGCATTTCCGCTCAATGGGTTTATATCCGCTTACTCGGCAAATCCGGCCAAGTGATTTCCTTTCCAGCGGCCAACCCGGGCTGGTGACTGGTATGATTGGCGAGCCGATTAGCCGCCCCAACAACCTACCTCAACCTATGGCTGGATATTCCAACGGAAGTTGCGGCCCAGAATGCAATTGTGGGTATTGGGCGGAATGGGGCGCTGGGTGTTTTCGATGACGATGACATTGCGCAAGTGATCGGGCAAGTCTTCCTGGCCCGCCTCGTTGCTCACGTAGGGACGCGCTTCGGCCAGGCCGGGGTGGTATTGGAAGCTGTACTGGCCGGCCCTTTCCATGATGAAGCGCGACGCTTCCCAAAGGCCTTGCGGGGTTCCGAAGTCGAACCAGTCGCTGTCATGGGTGCAATTCACCACGCCCAGGCTTTCGCCCGCGTTCATCGCCGCCATCCAGTCCTGCTTGATGTCATGGGCGCCCATGGCGACGTAATTCAGGAAATCGCGTCGGTATAGGGCGATGCCGGCGAAGGTCAGGCGGGTCATTTCCCGGTTACCGTCTATCCTGGAGTAGCCGTGCACCCCCAGCAACCGGCTTTGGGTGTCGATGGACAGGGTATTGTTGGCGGGGCGGAAAACGCCCGCCAGGGTCGCGATATTGCCCGAGGCGAGATGGGCCGCCGCCAATTCGACGAGGTCGATGTCGTGGATCAGATCGCCGTTATGTACCAGGAAATGATCGGTCCCTTCCAGGATGGATCGGGCCTGGTGCAGGCAACCGCCGGTGCCCAGGATGACCTGTTCATAGAGCACTTCCATGCCCAATTGCCAAGCCTGCCTTTCCATGGTTTCCCAGAGATGATGCACATTGCACAGGGTCCGCTCCGGGTTGAGGCGCCGGGAGAGCTTGTAATTGATTTCCAGGGCCGACATGCCCTGAAAGGTGATGGCGGGCTTGGGTACGCGCTCGGTCAAAGGCCTCAGCCGCTGGCCATGGCCGGCGCTCAGGAAAAAAACGGAAAGCGATCCATCCATAGCTAGGTAAACAAGGAGGTTACGGGTCCGCCGATGAGGATTTCTATCGGCAATTTGCGGTGCTCGTATTCGTAGGGCGGGGCTTTCCAGGCGAATTGCCGGGGATAATTCCGGCGCAGCAGCGAAATGGCCTCCACCGCCGTTCGGAAAGGTTGAAAAACGGACCGGTCGGTAATGTGCATTTGCGCCCCCCCGCAGAGTTCGCCGTGGAACTTATGGAAGGTAGGCTGAAAATAGGCTTCCCGGAAGCGGATTCCCGGCAAATCCAGGCTATGCAATTCCTCGCAAAAGGCGCGGGCATCCACCCAGGGCGCTCCGAAAATTTCGAAAGGACGGGTCGTTCCCCGGCCTTCGCTGACCTGGGTGGCCTCGAAAAGGCACATGCCGGGATAAACCAGGGCGGTATCCAAGGTGGGCATATTGGGGGAAGGCAAAACCCAGGGCAAGCCCGTGGCGTCGAAATAAGCGGCGGGGTCGTAATCCCGCATTTCCAGCACGAAGAGGCCGCAATCGGGAAAAGCTTCGGCCTGGAATTGGCGCGCCAATTCCCCGATGGTCTTGCCATGGCGGACCGGAATGGGATGCAGGCCGACGAAGGATCGGTATTCGGGATCGAGCACCGGACCTTCCACGGCGTTGCCGATGGGATTGGGCCTATCCAAAACCACCACGGGTATGCCCTTCACCGCGCAGGCCTTCATGCACAGGTAAAGCGTCCAGATGAAGGTGTAATAGCGCGCGCCCACGTCTTGCATGTCGACGACCAGGGCGTCGAGGCCTTGCAGCATTTCCTGGGTGGGCTCGCGATGCTCGCCATAGAGGCTGGCCACGGGAATCCCCCATTGCGGATGGACATAACCCTGCCACTCGATCATATTGTCCTGGGTTTGGCCCAAATACCCGTGCTGGGGGCCGAATAGCGCGGACAGGCGCAATAAGGGCCTTTCCCTCGATTGGGAAAGCGACCATAGCCGGTCGGCGGTATGGGTATAGTCGGCCCCGATGGAGGCGGGATGTAAAACCGCTCCGATTTTGGCGCCTTTCAGGTCTTGCGGCCAAAGTTCGGCCAAATGATCGACGGGGAGCTTAACCAATGCCTTTGCTACCTTCCCACCCATTGCAATGCTAACGAAACCAGGTTTCGGCAAAGGTAAATACCCCAGCCCGCGCATTGCCCTGCGGGACGCCCCGTAAGGCCTTGGGGTAGTCAGAAATCCGGGCGACTTATTCCCACCGGGAAGGTCCGCCCCTAGTGCCTCTGGGTTTGAGTCCAAGCCTGGAGAGAAGGAGATTCACCATGGGTTCGCTCAATAAAGTCATGATCATCGGCAATCTGGGCAAGGATCCCGAAGTCCGCGCGGTGACCTCGGGTGCCAAGGTCGCGAATTTTTCCGTCGCCACCACCGAAAGCTATACCGACAAGACGGGGCAAAAAGTCGATAAAACCGAGTGGCACAATATCGTCATGTGGCGCGGCTTGGCCGAGGTCGCGGAAAAGTATTTGCGCAAAGGCGCCCAGGTTTATGTCGAGGGACGCTTGCAAACCCGGTCATGGGATGACCAGAATGGCCAGCGCAAGTACATGACGGAAATCGTGGCCGACAACATGGTCATGCTGGGCCGTCCTCGCGGCGAAGGCGGCCATGAATCTCCGGCCGGCGATGGGGGAAGCTATCGGAACCAACGCTCCGAAGGCGGCTATGCCGGTAATCGCGGCGGGAGTGGACGGGCGCCCGACGGCGAACAAATGGCTCCCGCGACGGGAGGCAATTACATGCCTCCAGCCCCTGAGGATGATTTGCCTTTTTAGGGTTATTTAAGACCCCGGCTGTTAATATTTTCGACGTTTTTTAAGCGTTATCGCGACATCGGCCTCCTTTGGGGCCGATTTTCTTTCTCTTATTAACACTACACCGCTTCCCATAGGGTAAATTGACAAGGAATTAACCCATTGGGGCTCCTTGTGGAAAAAGCCTTACCTTCGGAAATCGATCCCAGTCAAGTGACTATTACTCGTTTCGACGATTATTTTCACGTTCAGTTCAAAGCCGAACTTTTCGAGTCGGCCATGGTCAAGCGCGTTTTGGAAAACCTATCCCAAAAGAGGATGCCGGGCCTTCGCAGGATTTTATGCGAGGACTGCGCCCACCATTGGAATTTGACGACGGGCGGCATCATCTCCCTGATCGAATCCCTTCGGTATGACGATATCTTCGATTGGCGCATCGCCTGGGTCAGCGGCAAAGCCTCCCATCTGGACGACTTGCGCTTCGCGGAAAACGCGGGCGTCAACCGCGGTTATGACATGAAAGCCTTTTCCGAAACGCCGATGGCCCTGTCCTGGCTATTGCAGAATTAGCGCCGACCACCAAACCCCTAGGCCGCGCCCAGCCGGGGCGAGAACGAACCCCGCGCTTTAACCGCGCCTGAACGGCATGTTACAATCCCGGGGGAGGGTTGTTTTGCCGCAAGCGGAAGATTGGTCGCCGACAAGCCCGGAAGGCGATGACAAGGACGCGCCCGAATTGTCCGTCGTATTGCCCTGCCATAATGAAATGGGCAATGTCGCGGCCATGCATGCCCGCATCGTCGCGGCCTTACCCGATACCTCCCTGGAAATCCTTTTCATCGACGATGGCAGCCTGGACGGCACGGCGGCGGCCATCGACGCGATAAGACGCCGGGACGGGCGCGTGCGCCTCTTGCGCTTCGTGGGAAACGCCGGTCACCAAGCCGCTTTGCGGGCCGGCTATCGCGCGGCGAAGGGAAGCTTCATCGTTTCCATGGACGCCGACGGCCAGCATCCGCCCGAATGCCTGGCATTGCTTTTATCCAAGGCGAAGGAAGGCTATGAGGTGGTGCAAATGCTGCGGCGCGGCGGGCAAGACGGCCTTTCCAAGAATTTAGGGTCGCGCGGTTTTTACCGGCTATTCAATGCCGTGGCCGACAGCCCCATCCCACCCGCGGGTTCGGATTTCCGCCTCATCAACCGGTTTGTCTGCGACACCTTGAATGCCTTGCCCGAAAGGCATTTGGTCTTGCGGGCCATTTTGCCCGCCTTGGGCTTTCATACCGCCACCTTGGAATACCCCGTCGGCGCTAGGGAATCCGGCCGCAGCGGCTATACCTTCGCCAGGCAATGGCGGCTGATGAGCGACGCCCTCTTCAATTTTTCCACCCTGCCCTTGCGGCTCATGCGCCGCTTGGGACTGGCCATCAGCGTCATCGCCTTCGTCTATGGCGCGTATAACGTCGTCATGAAGTTTATCGGGTCGGGCAATGTGCCGGGATATACCGATATCGTCGCGTCGGTGCTGTTTCTGGGCGGGCTGGGTTTATTGTATTTGGGCATCCTGGGGCGCTACCTGGAAATCGCCATCGATCACTTGCGGCTTCGGCCCGAATATCTATTGCGCCCCGAGACGCCGCCTGCCGCCGGACCCGCCGCGCCGTATACCCCCAATGACCTGAACCCGGGTCAGGCCTCTTCGCAAGGGGCGCCTTCCGCCGATTCGTCCCGGCCTCCGGCCCCGCCGCCATGACATGACGGCTTGGCGAAGGTTTTGGGAAGGTCCGACCCCGTTTCCCGATTCGACTTGGACTTGGCAGGCGCGGATTTTTTTGCGCGGCGCCTCGGAAGTATTCCCCATCGGCAGCGGGGATTCGGTAGTGGATATCGGGTGCGGATCGGGAGCCTTGGCCTCCCTGCTGTCGGCGAAAGGGATAAAACGGTATACCGGCCTGGACATCAGCGCCTCCGCTTTGTCGCTGGCCCGGGAAAAACTGTCCGGCCGGCCCGCCTTTCGATTCGAGCTTCTGGGCGACGACCCTTTCGATTTCTCGCCGGCGTGGCCGGGGGGTTACTCGCGTCTCCTGGCCTTGAGCGTGGTCCAGTATTACCGGGAAACGTCGGAGTTAACCCGGTTGCTGCAGGCCATGCATACCCTGGCCGCACCCGGCGCCATCCTGCTCGTCGCCGATTTGCCCCTCCAGCAAAACGGCGGGGTCTGGGCCGAAACCTGGCGCACTTTGAAGCGGGCCGGAGAATTGCGCGCCTTGGGCCGGCAAATCCTTTTCATCGCGCGCTGCGGGTTTTCAGGCTACCGCCGCGTCCGCCGGCAAGCGGGCTTGCTCGCTTTCGATAAAACCGAATTGCTAATCCTGGCCGGCGAATTGGCCAGGACATGGCGGGCCGAAACCCGCCTCATCGAAGAACCCCTGACCGTCAGCGAGGGACGCGTCCACCTCTGGATACGCCTGCCGCCGGCCTGAATCCATGTCCATCGGCATCAGCAGGCCTTCCAACCGGACCAAGCCGCTATGGCGGAGACGCGGCGCCATGCCGGCGCTATGCCTGGTTTTGGGTTTTCTCGCGGTCATGCCCTTGGTCTGGGGGCGGCATACCGTTTTGATACAGGACATGCTCCTGGCCTATTACTGCTACTTCGTCGATTTCCACCGCGACTTCGCCTGGAATCACTTGCCGCTCTGGAGCAGCAGCTACCAAGGCGGCATGCCCATGCATGCTTATTGGCAAAGCGGCTGGCTTTATCCGGTGACCTGGCTTTGCTTCGGCTTCCTGCGGCCGCAAACCGGACTCTACGTTTTTTACGGTTTGCATTTCGCCCTGGCGGCCTTCGGTTTCACGGTCTTGGGGCCGCGCCTGAGATTGACCCGCGGCGCGGCCTTGTGGGCGGGCATGGTCTTCGCCTATTCCGGAACCTTATTGGCACGCTATGAACATCCCACTTTTTTGGCGGGATGGGCCTATATGCCCCTGGTGATGGGACTGTATCTGCGGGCGCTCCAGCGGCCGGGAATGAAATCCCTGGCGGCGTATGCCGCCGCTTTCGCGCTGCAAGCCTATGGGGGGCATCCGCAAGCCACCATCACCCTGGCCTTGGCGCTTTTGCCGCTGGGTTTTCTGCCTCTCGCGCGCTGGAAAGCCGCCCTGGTGGCGCAGGGCTTGGCCCTACTCCTGTGCTTGCCCTTATTCCTGCCCTTCCTGCAATTGGTGGCGGCGACCTCCCGCTATGCCGGAACCGAGGCCGCTTCGACGCCGATGCCGGGCGGCGGAAAACCACCCGAGTTATCGCCGGAAAGCGTTTTCGACTTCCAGGAATTCTCCGCCGGCTCTTTAAGGCTTCCCCATTTGGCGGCCTTGGTTTACCCCTATGCCTTGGGCTCACCGGCCAAGGCGAGTTGGTGGGGACATGAGCCCTGGACCGAAGTTTATCTCGGCTTGGGGGGAGCGGCCTTTTTAATGCTGGGGTTTTTTTCCTGGCGCAAGGCGAACCGTGACTTGCGCGTGCTCATCGGAATCGGATTAGCCGGCTTGTGGTTGGCCTTGGGCCCATTGGGTTTCGCCGCCGACCTCACCTTTCACCTTCCCCTCCTGGGCGACATGCGGCGTCCCGCGCGCTATGACATCCTGGGCGTGCTCGTCATCGCCGCCTTGAGCGGCTTCGGCTTCCGGCGGCTTGCGGCGGCTTCCGCCCCGACTCATGGTTTCGGAGTCGGCCGGAAGGCGGGCCGGTGGGGAATTCCGACCTTGGCGGCGGCGCATGCTCTCGGCGGGGCATTGCTGATCGGGATAAGCCTTTCGCCAAATCTGGCGCGGGATTTAGGCTCGTTTTTGCCCGGCTCGCTGACGGGAACGGGGAAAAACTACGTCCCCAAAATCATGGCCCTCAGCGAGGGCATCGGGCATGATTTTCTCTGGATGGCCGCCGCCCTCGGCTTGATCGGATTGATCTGGCTGAAAGGAAAGGGCGGGAATCGGGAGGCGAAAGCGCGGTTCCGCTGGGCGACGACATGCCTTTTCTTTTTGCTGGGCCTCAGCCTTATCCGTTTGCATTGGGTCCATTTTCATCCTTTTCCCTCCGATTTTTACGCCCGCAAGCCCGAAACCCTGGCCGCGCTGGACTTGCCCGACCTACCCTTCTGGCGCATCACCCACTATTTGGAATATCCCGGCGACAGCCTCTGGCTCATGCACCATCATCCCACCGCCCGCATGGATTTATACGAACGCGAAAAAGCCGCCTTGAGTTTCGGCATCCACGCGATATACGGGATAAGGCATGTTTCGGCCCATCTGCCCTTGCTGTGGAAATGGGGTGACCTGAAGCCGAGCGAATTGTCCGCGCGTTACCTGCTGAGCGATTTGGAATTCACCCGCTTCCGGGGCGATTCGGTGTCGAAACTTGTGAGTTACGGTACCATGCATGTTTATGCCGTCGGGAATACCCGGCCGCGCCTGGAGCGCCTGGCCGGGCCACGGCCGCCCTCCGCTGGGCTTCCCGCCCCGATGTCCGAGGCGGGCGGGTCGGGGCCGGGCCGGGCCTTAGCCTCGGCGAATCCCCCTGCATCCCGGCATTGCCCCGAAGGTTTCGCCTCCCACCTCGACCTCTGCGCCCGGGAAAACCGCGACGGGTATCTGACCGTGTTCGGCCCTTTCCGGGCCGGCGACACCTTGCTTTTCCGCGAGCGTTACTGGCCGGGCTGGCAGGCGCGCCTTGAGGGCGAAAGCTGGCGGTCCATGCGAAGCACCCCTGAAAACTTCGCTTTCCTCGAAATCGGCCGCCCTGCCGGCAAAATCGAGCTGCGATATTTTCCCACCGCTTTGTTCAGGCTGATGGCATTCTCCGGGCTGGCGTTTGCCGGGCTGGCCTGGATGGCTGGACGGCTTTTCCGACCCCGCCCTCCATAATCGCCAATATCACCGCTTCGCCCGCCCCCAAAGCCATTCCACCGCCCTAAACGGTAGGCCGACCATACCAAATGGTTCACAAAAATGGCGTTTCCAATTGAATTTCCGTAGTTATGATAGGGCTCCAGAGATATTTCAAAATCATTGCAGGGCGGTTTCCCAAACCCTCGGCAAGGATGAAACGGAGCAGAGATGTATCGGTTATTTCCACTTCTAGGGCTGGCTTCGGCCGTTTCGATGGCTTTCGCGCAAAGCCTCAGCCTCGGCGGAATCGTGAAGGATTCGGCGGGCGTTCCGATAGCGGGAGCGCAAATCGCCCTGGGCAAATCGGCGTTGACGGCCACGACGGGGGCCGACGGCAGGTTTTCTTTCGCCAATACCACGGCCATCCGGAATGGCGGCGGCGCGGCGCCCGAGTCCCATGTCCGCAACGGGATTTTATACCTGTCCTTCCTCGAAGCCGCCGACGCCTCCATCACGGCCTATGGTCCGAACGGACAAACGCTGTCGCGGTATAACCGGAAAATGAGCGTGGGTGACAATGCCTTGCCTCTTGCGTCGACCGAGTCGGGACTGAGGTTTTATAAGGTCTCCACCGCCACGAGCGAAACCCTGGTCAAGGTGATAGCCATCGACGGCGCGACGCGCAGCGAAACCATCAGCCACCAAAGCTCACCGTCGCCTTTGGCCCTGGCCAAACAAGCGCGCGCGGCCGCCGTTTATTTCGACGTCGTCACGGCCACCAAGGCCGGATATTTGAAATCGTATCTCGACGTTTCCACCTCGGACGCAACCGATTTGAGCATCACCATGCTGAAAGAAACCAGCCCCAAGTTCAGCTTTTTCGTCGCGAGCATGGCCGCCTTGATCAAGCTTTCGGGAAGCGATAACGGGTTTGGCGGGGATTTGCGCTTCGGCGAAACCGGGGCTGGCGCGGGTTTGCGCGGCGCGGACAAGATTTGCCGGACCATAGCCGAAACCTCCATGCCCGGCTCGGGCAATAAGGGTTGGCGGGCCTTTTTAAGCGTCACCGCCGATGCCGACGGCAAACCGGTCGATGCCATCAGCCGCGTGGGCCAAGGCCCTTGGTATGACCGCGTCGGCCGGCTTTTGGCCCCGACCAAGACGGATTTGGTGAATGTGCGTCCCATGAACGGCGATGCCACCATCCAGCTCGACTTACCCAATGAAAACGGCATTCCCAATAAAAAACCCGATCCCACCCAGGCGAAATACGACGATAACCACCACATGTTGACCGGATCGAGCGAAACCGGAACCCTCAAATCGGCTTCTTCGACTTGTAAGGACTGGACGACGTCCGAAGCGGTCGCGTCCAATGGGCAGCCGGGCGTGGGTTTCGCTTGGCCCCGGGGCGGCCGGGTTTCCAACCAGGGATCGCATTGGATGTCCACCTATGACGCTCCCGGTTGCGGCGCCGGCATAGGCATCGTCGAAGACGGCCCCGGCAATCACAATATCCTCACCGTAGGCGAAGGCGGCGGCTACGGCGGTTTTTATTGCTTCGCGTTGAATCCCTAATTGCGCCCGGACAGGGAGGGTAATGGCCTCCCGCCGGGCTTGTTCTCGCTCGGGCTTGGTGCGACAAATGAGTTTTGAGACCGGCTCTATATTTCCGGGCCTCATGGGTTTTCAGCACTTCACCGCTAAGGCCGCGCGATTCGGAATACCGCTGGCTTTCGCCTTCTCCCTGGCTATCGGGGCCGAGGTCCCGCCCGAGAATTTCAAGATCGCCTTTTTGGGCGATCAAGGCCTGGGCGCGCCTTCCGAAGGCAATCTGGCCTTGATCAAGCGCGAAGGGGCGCAAGCCCTGATCCATTTGGGCGATTTCGATTACCTGAACAACCCAGCGGCCTGGGAAGAGCAAACCGATCGCCTCTTGGGAGCCGACTTCCCGCAAATCGCCGTCATCGGCAACCATGATATCGGCGCCTGGCCGGGCCCGCAGGGATATGGCGAACTCGTGGCCCGGCGGCTGCAAAAACTCGGCGTGAGTTTCGTCGGCGAGCCGGGATTGCAATGCGCCTTCCACTACAAAGGGATACTCTTCGTGCTCACCTCGCCCGGCGTTTGGCCGGGAGACCACGCGGGCTTTATCCGCAAGCAATTGGCCGCGGACAGCTCGCTGTGGAGAATTTCGGCCTGGCACGTCAACCAAAGCCTGATGCAAGTGGGAACCAAGCCCGACGAAGCCGGGTGGGAGGTTTACGAGGAAAGCCGGATAGGCGGAGCCATCATCGCCACGGCCCACGAGCATTCCTATAGCCGGACCTATTTGCTCAAGAGCATGATCAACCAGACCGTGGCCTCGCGGCTCGGGCCCTTGCGATTGCGCAAAGGCCGCACCTTCGCCTTCGTCGCGGGCCTGGGTGGCGGGGAAATCCGCCCGCAATACCTGAACGGCCATTGGTGGGCGAGCATTTATACGGCGACGCAAGGCGCGTCTCCCGGCGCCCTCTTCGCCACCTTCCATGTCGACGGCGATCCGCGCAAGGCGAAATTCTATTTCAAGAACATCCACGACGCCGTCATCGACAGTTTCACCGTGATCAGCGAAGTCGATAAGCCAAATCGCGGACCATTCGATCCTCCCCCGCGACAGCCGCGCGTCCTGCAGTGGAATCCGGCGGATTGGCATCTGCCCAAAGGCGGCAATCTCAGCATGCGCGACATCAGCGGCCGGACCCTGGTCTCCACCGAAAACTTCGACCAAACCCTCACCTACACCGTCCAGGAGGCGGGAATCGTCATTTTAGAGGTCCAATCCGGAAACCGCCGAATGCAAAAGAAAATGGTGGTTTTGCCCTAATTCGAGCGGAACCTATACCAAATGGTTCACAGAATTGCCGTTTCCAAACGAATTTAAGCGGCTATTATACACCTACTCTAGCATCTCAGAAGCGTTTCATTGCGGTTTCCAACTTGCTTCAAGTGCAAAACCCCATGACGGAGGAAAAATGAGTAAAACCATCCCGGTGACAAACCTGGCCCTCCGGCTTTGCAATCTGAGATCGATCGCGCCGGTTCTCGTAGCCATCCTGCCCTTCCAGGCCCTCGCGCAAACCTCGGCGCTCAATCTCAGCGGCACCGTCGTGGATTCCGCCGGAGCGCCTCTGGCCGAAGTGAAAATCGAATTAGGCGGTTCGAGTCTCACGGCCACCACGGGCGCGGACGGGAAATTCCTGCTTTCCAATAGCAGTGCCATCCAGGACCCGAACGCTTCGGCGCCGTTCTCGGCCATCCGCAACGGCGCCCTCTACCTGACTTTCGCCGAGGCTTTGCAGGCGAATATCACGGTTTACGGTTTGCGAGGCCAAGCGCTTTCCGCCTATCGGCAGTCCATGGCGGCCGGGGAGAATGCCTTGAAACTGTCCGTCTCCGAACCGGGGATTGGCTTTTTTAAAGTTGTCACGGAAAGAAGCGAAACCTTGATTAAGGTCATCCACCTCCAGGGCGCCATGCAAAGCGAAACCGTCAGCCATCGCCAAATAGCATCGGGCTTCCCCTTGGCCAAGCAGGCGCAAACCGCCGCGGCCTACTTCGACGTCATGACCGCCACCAAGACCGGCTATTTGAAGTCCTACCTGGACATTTCGAATTCGGACACCACCGGCTTGAAAATCACCATGCTGAAGACGACAAGCCCGAAATTCAGCTTCTTCGTGACGAGCATGAAGGCTTTGCAGACCCTTTCGAAAAGCGACAATGGTTTCGGCGGTGATTTTCGCTTCGGGGAAACCGGCGCGGGAGCGGGTTTGCGCGGAGCCGATAAAATTTGCCGCACCATCGCCGAGACCAGTATGCCGGGGTCGGGCAATAAAGGCTGGCGCGCATTTCTCAGCGTCACCGCCGACGCCCAGGGAAAGAAGGTCGACGCCATCAGCCGCATCGGCGAAGGACCTTGGTATGACCGCGTCGGACGCGTGATGGCCCCCACCAAGGCCGATCTTTTGAATACCCGGCCCATGAACGGTGATCCGGCGATTCAAAACGACTTGCCCAATGAAAACGGCATTCCCAATCACCGCCCCGACCCGACCAAGCCCGAAGACGACAATCACCACACCATTACCGGCTCCACCACCACCGGCACCTTGTATTCGGCCACCGCCACTTGCCTCGATTGGACCTCGGTGGCGACCACCAGCGGCAAGCCGAGGGCCGGATTCTCCTGGCCGAGAGGCGGCGGAGGGGGCGGGGGTACCAGCGGCTCGCATTGGATATCGGGTTTCGACGCCGGCGGCTGCGTCGCCGGCATCCAGGTGACAACAAGTAACGACGGCGGCAATATCATCGGCAGCAGCGGCGGCTACGGCGGCTTCTATTGCTTCGCTTTGAATCCATGAGGGGAAATGGGAATCCATGATTTATTCGCAATCGAAATTACGGTATGGGGCTTTGCCTCTCTTTCTTCTGGTTACCGCCTGCGTGAACGAACCCAAGGACGGCAATCCGCCCCCCGTCGGCACCAAGGCGGTCACAGGAAAATTCACCGTCGCCATGTCTGAAACCGGCAACACGTCCATCATCGGGACCATTCAGACTGGTCCGTCGCCAGCCAACATCGTTTGGGAGGAAATCGACCAAAGCGGCTCATGCCGGCTCTACAAGCCGCGAGTGCCATTTTGCGACCCGCGCTGCGAAACCGGGTTCACCTGCGTCGAGGATGGCCAGTGCATGGCTTCGCCCCAGAGGATAGGTGTGGGAAAGGTGACAGTCACCGGCATCAAAACCAATACCGGGACATCGACATTTAGCATGGATATGATAGTCAACTCCTATCAGGCAGTCGGAATCCAACTCGCCTTCCCTCCATTCGCCGAAGGCGAAGCCGTTACTTTTTCGGCCGCCGGCGCGGATTCCATCGCCGCCTTTGCGGTGACGGCCAAGGGAATAGCCCCTCTAGCCATCCTCAATGGGGAAATCACCATGGCGGACGGGCAACCCATTACCTTGCAATGGACCCCGTCGGCGCAAGCCGGCAATTCGGTGATTTCGGTTTACGTGGACATCAGCCATCACGGCGGCACCAAGGGTAAAATCCTCTGCGAAGGCCCTGACAACGGCAATCTCGTCATCGCCGCCTCGCTATTGGACAAGTTGAAGGCCCTGGGCGTCAGCGGTTTCCCCAAGGTCGAGATTACCCGCAAATCCGAAACCCTCAACGCCGATGCCGGGGTGGAATTGAGCCTCGAGTCCATGGTGAATAAAGAGCTGACCATTCCCGGATTGATCTCTTGCGGCGGCGACGAAGATTGTCCCGATGGACAAACCTGCCAAAACGATTTGAAATGCAAATGATGATGGCCTCCATCGCAGCAAAGGCTCGCTTGAAAATGAAAACCAAACTTCCCCTTCTCCTCGGATCGCTCGCCCTTTTGGCCGGCCTGACCGCCATTTCCTGCGACCATAGCCCCACCTCGCCCGGCAAGGAATGGACTTGCTCCTTGAGCGGAGGAGACGCCCCGCACTACGCCAAAACCATCGGCTGCCAGGACGACTTCGATGCCCTGGCTTCCGAACCCCTGGACGCCAGCATACCCGGGGCCGTTTCCATGAAAACCGTCATCGACAGGATGGACGGGAATAACCTGTATTTCCAGAACAGCAAGGAATACCAAATCCACTGGGAATTCACCTCGGCCAACCTTTCGGGCAACGGCCTGCCCCTGGTGCCCACCCTCGCCCAATTCAATACCACCGAGTACTACAGCCCCGACCGGCGTTTCATCCTGGGTACCATCACCTATTACCAAGGCCCCAAGGCCTGGGTCTATGAAGTCGCGCCCTATGACAATGCCGGCGCCGATCTCATCCAACTGGCCTACGAGAAAATCGCGGACGCCGCCTTTTTCGGCGATTCCCTGTATTTCCATCCCACCTCGCAGGCGGTCGAGGTCGAAGCCAAGAAATTGCCCGCCTCGGTAAAGCAAATCTCGACGGCCACCCTTTATTCCGGCATCGATTACCAGCCCCTCAATTACGGCACCAGCTATGGCAGGCTGGTCATAACCACCGCGAAGAAGCTCGATACCGAATACCTGAGTTTCCGCGACATCGTCATCCTGGACGAAGTGCCCAATGACATTTCCGTGGTCAGCGGCATCATCACCCAGCAATTCCAAACCCCGCTCTCCCATATCAATGTGCTGTCGCAGAACCGCGGCACGCCCAACATGGCCTTGAAGGGCGCGCATACCAAGGCCGAATTCACCGCCCTCGCCGGCAAGTGGGTGAAATTGACCGTAGGCGCTTTCGAATACTCGTTGACCGAAGCGACCAAGGAAGAAGCCGACGCCTGGTGGGATGAGAACCGCCCCGCCTCGGTGGGGGTACCCAATATGGACCTGGATACCAAGGGCCTCATCGACGTCGAGGACATTCTGGATTTCGACGCGGCTGATCGCGGCGGAACCTTGGGACCGGCCATCAAAAAGGCCATCCCGGCCTTCGGCGGCAAGGCCAGCCATTTCGCGGCCTTTCCCCACATGGATACCACCAAGGTGCGGTACCCCAAAGGCTTCGGAATCCCCCTTTACTATTACTGGCAATTCATGGAAACCAACGGCTTCAATGACAGCGTCACCGCCATGCTGGCGGACGAAACCTTCAATACCGACCCCGCCGTGCGCGACGCCCGCCTCAAAGCCTTGCGCAAGGCCATGAAAACCGCGCCGGTGGATTCGGCCTTCGAAGCGGCGCTGATGGAAAAAATCGCCTCCACCTTCCCCGGCATCGAACGCATCCGTTTCCGCTCCAGCACCAATGCCGAGGATTTGGAAGGCTTCACCGGGGCCGGCCTCTACGATTCCAAGACCGGCGGGGTGGACGACCCCTCCGATCCCATCCTGGAAGCGGTCCGCGAAGTATGGGCCAGCGTCTGGTATTTCCGGGCCTTCGAAGAAAGGAGCTACCGCAATATCGATCACAAATCGGTGGGAATGGCCTTGCTATGCCATGCCGCTTTCCCGGAGGAGGAGGCCAATGGGGTGGCCATCACCGCCAATCCATTCGATCCTTCGGGATTGGAACCGGGCTTTTACATCAATGTCCAGGTCGGGGATCAACTCGTGGTCTCGCCCGATCCCACGGTCACCGCCGATCAATTCATTTACCATTACGACATGCCCGGCCAACCCATCGTCTTCCTGGCCAATTCAAGCCTGGTCCCGGCCGGCACCACGGTTTTGACCACGGCGCAGACCTATGCCCTGGGCCAAGCCCTCACGGAAATCCATAATTTTTTCAAACCCGTCTACGGCAAGGACGCTTCCAAGTGGTTTGCCATGGACACCGAATTCAAGCTCGATCAACCGGCCGGCACCGATCCCGACGCCAAACCCATCATCATCATGAAACAAGCCCGTCCTTACCCGGGATGGGGCAAGCAATGAAAGGCGGCTGAGCGATTCGCGACGGTTCCCCATTCAGGAGCGAAACGGCCTTTCGGGTTTCCCGGAAGGCCTTCCTGATCTTCAAGCGTTCGGCATCGCCATTCGAAAGGCAAATCATTCATGTTGGATTTCCTGACCTTGCAGACCACTTCGGCCAACCCGACCTTCGTGAGCATTCTCTATACGGTATTGCTGTCTTTCCTGCTGTCCACCATGATAGCGGTCACCTATGAAAAGACTTTCCGCGGGCTATCCTATTCCCGCAATTTCCTGCAAGCCCTGATCCTCAGCTCCATCGTCGCGGGAACCATCATGCAGGCCATCGGCGACAACCTGGCCCGCGGCCTCGGCATGCTCGGCGCCCTTTCCATCATCCGCTTCCGCACCGTCTTCAAGGATCCCCGCGACATCATCTTCATGTTCGCCGCCATGGCATCGGGCATCGCCTGCGGCGTTTTCGGCTATGGCATCGCGGTGGTCGGAGCCGTGGGTTTTTGCCTGGCCGCTGTCTTTCTCTACTACTCCCCCCTCGGCGAGGTGCGCTTTTACGACGGCCTGTTGCGCTTCAATATCCTGGGCGACTCCGAAGACAGGCCGGGGCTGGAGTCCCTCCTCAGGAGCCATTGCAAGAACTTCGCCCTCATCACCTTGCGGGAAACCACTCAAGGCACGCGCCTGGAATACGCCTACCACGTCAAATTGAAAAAAGGCCAGACGCGCGACAGCCTCGTCAACTCCGTCCGCAAACTCGAATCGGTAAAAGACGTCAACCTGATGCTGCAAGAAACGACGGTGGAGGTCTGATGAAACCGCTTCTCGTGGCCGCCGCCTTCGTCGCCGTCGTATTGGCGGGCTTGACCGCTTATTACCGGACCGAGCCGACGACCTTTTACGGCATCGCCGACACCAAGGAAATCGTCATCAGTTCGAAGGATCCGGTGGAGATACGCCGCGTCTGGGTGACCCAGGGTCAACGCGTGGCCGAGGGCGATACTCTGGTGGAATTGTACAATCCGGAACTCGAAACCCAGGTCAACCAGGTCACTCACGAGCTCAGCGTCTTGAAAACACGGCAATCCGCGCATGCCACCCTCTCGCGTTCGGAAATCAGGCAATTGAAGGCGGAACAACAGGAACGCGTGGGCGAATTGCGGGCCGAATTGAAGGAACTCGAGGCCCAATACAATCTCAATCGCGAATTGGTTTCCGAGTTGCGGAGCCTGGACAAGGAAAGCAAGGGAGGCAGGGCGGAGAAAGAGGAGAATAACCCCCTTCTCATCAAGATCGAAAACGCCAAGCGCATGCTGGCGCTGGCCCAGGACCCCTCCAAAATTTTCGTGGACCGCCTGAGCGACGCCCAGTCCTTGTCCGGCGACCCGCTTTTGGAGCAGACCCTGCTATTGCAAGACGAGCTCAATACCCTGTTGGACCAAAAGAAAAAACTGATCATCACCTCCCAAATCGGCGGGCTCATCGGCTCGGTCGCCTTTAAACCCGGGGAGAAAGTCTCTCCCTTCACGCCCATCATCACCTTGCATACCGGTTATCCCTCCTTCGTGCACGGTTATATCCATGAAGACATCATGAGCGAGGTCGCCGTCGGCCAAAAGGTCGTGGTCAAGAGCAATCACGACAAGCACACTTCGCATGAAAGCCGCATCATCGGCGTGGGAGCCCGCATCGTCGAATATCCCGAAAGGTTGCGCAAGCGAGCCGACATCATGATTTGGGGCCGGGAAATCATGGTGGCTTTGCCGCCCGACAACGGGTTTCTCCTGGGAGAAAAGGTGGTCATCGCGCTGGCCGAGGAAGCGCCGGACGCGCCTTCGCTTCCCGCGAAAGCAACGAGCGAAAACGACGGGGCCATCGATATCGTCGCCCCGCCCACCGCCTTGGCGGGCATGATTTCCATTTCCGCCGACGAGCCGGGCCTTGAAGCCTCGGGTCTGGCTTACCTCCCCGACTTGGATCAATTCCTCGTCATCAGCGACGAGACCAAGAAAAATCCGCGCCTTTTCCTCATGGATACCAATGGGCGCGTCACCCAGATCGCGAAGATCCAGGGCTTGGACGATATGGATGACATGGAATCCATCACCCAGGATGAAGAAGGACGGGTCTATCTCCTGTCTTCGCAAAGCCATACCAAAAACGGGAAATTGCCGGACCGGCGGAAACTCCTGGCGCGCGTGCGAAGGCAAGGAAATGAATTGCGCCTCGACGCCAAGATCAATCTATGGGACAAGCTGGCCGAAGCCGCCGCCGCCTATCCCGAAACCGACTGGGCGCTTTACTTGCGGCGGGGCATGGAGGAAAAGACCCTCGACATCGAAGGCATGACCTATGCCGAGGGCTCCCTGCTCCTTGGCTTCAAGGCGCCCCTTTGGGATGGAAAAGCCGTCATCCTCCGCCTCGGCGGGATCGATAGCTTGTTCCGGGGCAAGGCCATTTCCGCCGGACAATTGCGGCTATGGCAAACCTTGCAACTCACGGCGGCTTCCGGGTTGGCCTGCGGCATTTCCGATCTGGAACAGATCGGCGACAGCCTGTTCCTCCTTTCCACCGGCGAAGCGCGGGAAGGTTTGAGCCATGGAGGCCATCAAGGCGGTTTTTGGACATACGGCATCCAGACGGGGAAATTGGAATTGGTGCGCGCCTTCCAAGACATGAAACCCGAAGGTCTGGCCCGCCACGATCCCAGCGGCGCGTTTTATTTGGCCTTCGATAACGGTTCCGAAAAGCCCTCCCGTATCCTCAAGCTGAGGGCAAATCATTGATGTTCCCGTTGCAATGGGCTGCACTCGCGGTGGCGCTGGCCGCGGTGGGATATGCGCAAGAATCCTCGTTGGAGCAATACATCCTCACCGCGAAATCGGATGTGGTCCTCCAATCGCGCAAGACCGACGGCGAATTCCGTTACGGCGAATACGCCGGCCTGCCCTGGATACGCGACGTGGAATTCCGCGTGCGCAACGAGGCTCTCGACTGGTCGCGGCAACGCTTCACCTTGCGCCTCAAGCCCAGGGGACTCGGGGAAAGCCGCGCTTCGAAATTCTACAACGACGTCCAGCTCCAGCGCAGCGAACAGCGCGGCCAGGTCCTGCTCAACCGCGCCCTCTTGCACCGCTACATGACGGTTTTGGATTTATTCCTGGCGCGGTCGAATTACCGCATTCTCGGCAATATGGTCGTCGTCGCCGAGGACAAAATCAAGGTGCTGGAGAAACGGCGGTTCGCCGAGGATTTCGATCTCAATGAAATCATCGAGGCCGAAATGGATTTGACCAAGGTCAAAACCACCTATCTCGACGCCCAGAAGAAAATCGAAGTCCTGCAGCAGCGCATCGGCGAAGCCCTGGGCTCGCCCTCCTTTTCGGGATTCGACACCACCGGTTTCGTCGACGTGGAAAATATCATCGCCGACGTGGAGAATAACGGCTACCGGGTCGACTCCAATCACGTTTACCTGGCCTATTTGGATTTGGGCCTCGCCTTGGCCGAAAAACGCTATCGCCTCGAGTTGGCCGAAGGGCGGCAATTCCTCAGCTACCTCAGTTTTTCCTATGACCTGGGCGACAGGCTCGATGAATTGGATCGGAGAAGGGACGGTAAGGACTATGATTTGGCGCGCACCTATATCCTTGAAGCCGGCTTCCGCATCCCCGGGCTCACCGAAGGCAACCAGGACTTGAACCGGCGCAAGGCCGCCTATTTGTCCGAGAAGGAAGACGTCGAGGAAAGCCGCGCCGAAATCCGCGAGACCATGCAAAAAGACATCGAGGACATCCATTCCCTGGTCGCCCAATACCGCTATATGCGGGCGCGGGAAACCGAGGTGGACGCCGAGGCCTCGCTGAAAAAATACCTGCAAATGACGGGGGTCGACCCGCTCATCCTGCTTTCCATCAAGGAAAGCGGCCTGAAAAACAGCCTCAAACTGGCGGAAGTCGAATACGGCATCCTCCTCAATTACATCAAGGTGATGGACGCCACCGGCAAGCTCTGCCGCAAGCCGTTGCGGAATTTCCTCTCCGCCAAAGCGGAACTCCTCGAAAAGTGAGCGCCTTGATGGATACGCCTTCCCTCTTGGAGCGGTATGAGTTGAAATACACCATTCCCGCCTCCCTGGCGACCGAGGTGGAGGATTTCATCTTGCCCTATTGCCTGATGGACCGGCACTCCGAGATTTCGCCCCAGGGTTATTACCAGGTCAATAGCCTCTATTTCGATACGCCCGACTTCCATTTCCTGAACCAACGCCTGCAGCGGGTGGAAAGCCGCTTCAATATGCGGGTGCGGACCTATGGAGCCGAACCGGTCTTGCCTTACTTCCTGGAGATCAAGCAAAAGCGCGGCGACATCATCCGGAAACTCCGCGCGCGCATCCGCGACGAAAACCTGGAGCATTTCCTCGATCCCGCGGAAGAGGTCAAGAAACATTTAGTCGACGGCCGCGACATCCTGAACGCGGCGAGGTTCAAAAGGCTGGTGTCCGTTTACAATGCCGCTCCGGTGGTGATGACGAGCTATCTGCGCAAGGCTTTTTTTTCCCACTGCGACGAATATGCCCGCGTGACCCTCGATAAGAGCCTGCGGTTTTGCGCCCAGGACGGTTACTCCCTCCTCACTTTGCCCGATTTGATGGCCCCTTCCGACACCGAAACGAATTTCGACGACGGCTGTTCGGTCATCCTCGAATTGAAATGCTATTCCAAGTATGTTCCCATTTGGATGATCGACTTGATCCGGCGTTTCGAATTGCGGCGGCGCGGCTTCTCCAAATACTCCGTGGCCGTTTCGCGCGTTTTCCAAAATCAGGAATACGATCTTTCGCAAAGAGTGTCACCCCTGGTCGATTTCAACCGCTGAATCCCTCCCAAAGGAAAACCAAGCCATGCCGAGCCTACCCATGACCCTTCCTCCGCCTCACCGATACGGAAAAATGCTCGGCGCCTCCCTGGCCGCCGGCATCGCGCTTGGCTTGACGGGATGCGGCGACTCCACATCGTCCACCAGCCCCGAATCCCGCGAAGGCCTGCAAGCGCTTCGCATCACCGAAATCCATTACCATCCCGCCGACGAAGGGGAGATCGCCGGCGACGAGTATGAATTCCTGGAAATCCAGAACGGCGGGGAAGAGGATCTCGATCTCGCCGACATCGGGTTCACCGACGGCATCGATTTTACTTTCGCGAAAGGCGCGCGGATCGAAGCCAAAGCCTACCTGGTTCTGGCCTCCAATGCCACCCGTTTCCGCGAGCGCTATGGCGTGGACCCCGACGGCGTCTATACCGGCAAGCTCAGCAATAGCGGCGAAACCCTCATCCTCAGCGACTTGGCCACCGGCGATACCCTGGCCTCGGTAACCTATGCCGACGCCCAGCCCTGGCCCTCCTTGGCCGATGGCGAAGGACCCTCCCTCGCCCTCCTCCTCACCCCGTCCGGATCGGTCGCGACCCAGGACGGATCCCCCATCTGGCGTCTCTCCTTCAGCAAGCACGGCTCTCCCGGCAAGGGCGAAGCCAGCGCCGTCCTGATCAATGAAGCCTTGACCCATACCGACTTGCCCGATCGCGACGCCGTCGAACTCTATAACCCCAATCCCTTCGACGTCGATATCAGCGGCTGGTACTTGTCCGACGACCGTGACGAACCCGCCAAATTCAAGATCCCCTCGGGAACCACCATCGGCGCCGAAAGCTACTTGGTCTATGACGAGGCCGACTTCAACAACGATTCGACATCTTCGACCTCTTTCAATATGAGCGCTCATGGCGAGGAGATTTATCTCTTCGCCGACGCGGGAGGCTGCGACGCGGGTTATTGCCACGGCTTCGAATTCGGGGAAATCGAAAACGGCACCACCTTTGGCCGCTATGTGAATAGCGAAGGCCGGGAAAGCTTCGTCGCCCAAACCGCGAAATCCCTGGGCAAGGCCAATGCCGGACCCGTCGTCGGCCCCGTGGTATTCACCGAAATCATGTACCATCCCGTTGACGAAGCCAGCGAATACCTCGAATTGCAAAACGTTTCCGACCACGACGTCGATTTATTCGATCCCGATTTTCCCGAGAATACCTGGAAGATCAAAGGCGTCGGGTTCACCTTTCCCGACAGCGTCACTTTGGAACCCGGCGAGAAAGTGATCATCCTCTCCGACTCGGTTCCCGAAAGCGATTTCCGCATCGCTCAGAGCATCGATTCCACCGCGCGCATTTTCATCATGTCGGCCCGGCTATCGAATAGCTCGGAAAGCCTTACCTTGATGCAGCCCCAGGAACCTTATTCCACCGCCACCCAGGACTCCATCGTGCCTTATAAGGTGGTGGAAAAGGTGAAATACGCCGACAACGGCCCCTGGCCCGGCAATGCCGACGGCATCGGCCAAAGCCTGGAAAGAAAAGACAATCTGGCATTTGGCGACGATCCGGAGAATTGGCGCTCCGAGAACCCCAGCCCGGGAAGGTGAAACGATTAATTTGAGGGCTCCTCTTTCGACCTGGAGCCCTCGCATGCAAATCGATCCTCATGGACTTCACCATGAATTCCCCGAATTCAACGACAAAATCCATGCCTTGAAGCTGAGCGATCCGCATTTCGCCCGACTGTTCAAGGAATACGATGAGTTGGATAAGGAAATCCGTCACCTGGAAACCGCTGGCTCCCCGACGTCGGATCGCCACCTGGAAGAATTGAAGCTCAAGCGTATCCATTTAAAGGACAGCCTCTACCAGATGCTCAAAGGGTAGGGTTATTGTCGGGGTCAAACCTCCTTTTGCCGTCGCTTGGCTGCGAAATGGATTTTGGGACCGACGCTAGCGTAGAGGTTTGGATAGCTTGGGTTTTTTGTGGCCTAAGTCATTGATTTTAATCTGGATCCATAAATTTTCAGCGGCGTATACTGGGCCTTGCTCCTTAAACCCAGGTTACCATGCGTCCAAACTCTCATGACTCCCAGCAACCCAGTTCCGATTGGAGCTGTGGTCAAAATACGGACTTTAGCCGTTTCTTGACCCTCCGAGAGCTGCTTTTCCCTCGTCATTTGCCCGATGAGGAGCAAATCAGCGACATGGCCATGCCTGCTCTTTTGTGCAGTATAGAATTGGATTTACTGGAAAAGCAAGTGCATTTGGATTTCCTGGATAAAATGCCCGCGCGCATCGCCTATCGCGGCCTCTTGCAATTGCTCGATTCGCCCCTGCCACGCCCCCAAAACCCCCTGGAAACCCTCCACGTCGATGGCTGCGACAGCGCATGCGAAACCTGCTTCCAACTCGCTTACTGCTCCATCGCCCGTGAATTCCTCGGCGCCCACTGGCAAACCGCCATGGAGCATGCCGGCACCAATCCTTCCTGGACTTCCCTGCTCCGCCGGGGGTGAGGAGTAGCCGGGAGCGAGGCCAACTCATTTTTGAATGAGATGGGATAGCCCTTCAATTTGCGGCTCAGGCGGGTAAAAACCGCTTCTGTTGTTCCAACGAAATGAGCGGGCAAGCCCAATTCCGGCCCAAGCGATGCCGTGTTTTGGCGAGGACCCAATAGCCGGCATCGAGCAATGGCAGGGGAAGCAAAAGAGCTAACACCGACCAGCGGGGCCAACCAGGAATGCGGGCCAAAAACCAGAATATGCCTTCGGAGCGTAACAGTAAAGTTTCCCCATCGGATTCGCGCCGGTAATGCATCATGCTGTCCACTTTGGAAAGAACGGGATAACGTATCGCCAACTCACGGAAATATTTGCTTTGAATAGGCGCAAAACGAACCTCCTCCGGTAGTGGCAAGGAGAGCAGAATCCGAATCCAGCGATTGCATACCCTGCAGTCACCATCATAAAAAACGATGGTCGTCCCATCGGCCATCAACGGTTTCAATGAGTCCTTTTCCACCCTCGGCATCGACTTCCCCTTGGGACTAGACCCAAAACGCGGACGGATATCCCATAGGGTAGCTAATAGGGGGCCGAACCAGGGTATATCGCGTAATGCCTGTTTCGAGAAAAGCGGGGCGGAATTCAATGGACCGGCGGCGAATAGCAAGGTCAATAACAGAATCGATGTCGCGAAGGTGACATTCATGGCTAAGAAAATCCCTACATGCATAAAGACCAGGCCCATAGCCCAAGCGCGTTGCAAGGCGGGCCGGAAGGCGATAAGTAAGGCGAATATTTCCAAATAAACCGCGCCTAAATGAAAAGGCCACCCGGCCCATGGATGATAGATGATCCAGGATCCGAACAGAGATCGCTCGCTGGTTAGGATGAGTTGCTCGGCGACTATGCGCGCCAAGCTTTCATGAGAAAGAAGGGTATGCTCTTGATGACGGTAAAGCTGAAGCAGCAATCCCAATATTTTGGAAATGCCGGACATGGTATAGGTGAGCAATATCAAACTTTGCGCCCCCCAAAATAGGCGTAAAGCCGCTAACCTTCCCTCTTCCCTGGCGAGGCTTTTTTCTCCGGGCAAAAACACGAAACAAAAGGCCGCCATGGTCCATAGGTGCAAATGGTTATTGATTTTCCCGAAAGAGTTATCGAGTGCCATACCCATCAGGCAGCCCAAAAACGCTAAGATTCGAAAAAATGCGGAACGGGGATTCCATGCCGCAAGCAGAGGGCCGAAAACAAAGAGCAAGAGGACGATATGGATTCCGGTCAGGGTGGGAATCCATTGTATCCATAGCAAAGGCCACAAAGGATCCAGAGTTAATGCCGCATAGCGTTCAACCGAGGTGTAAAAATTAGCGCAACCGAAATAAAGCAAGGAAGCGTAAAAGCAGTGGATCAAGGGCCAAAATCGCGGCCAACTCCGGTCTAGATCCGCAAAAACCATGCGCCCGGGTTGTGCGGTGAGATCCCAAAAGGATTTCATGGATGCGCCTCCGGCAGAATGGAATCGATCGGCGTCTTTTCCGGCAAGAGGGTATACCGAGCCAATTCCCTTCGCTTCGTTTTACCCGATTTCCAGCGTTCGAGGGGATCGTAAATGACTTCAATCAGGGCATAGGTGGTGGCTCCCTTCTCCAAGGTAAGCCCATTGGATTCAAATAATTTTTGAAAATGGAGTGCTCGCGCGGTGTCGCCCTTGGCAAGCGCGGCCCCGAAATGGTTTATCAAATAGTGCGGAAGAACGTCGTGCGCATCGGGCACCAAACCCTCCGCATTCCCATAATCCACCGGTTTGGGTAATGGCCGTCCCTCCACTTCCATTAAACTGACCGTATGCCTTCTAACCTCATTCGGTACGAACACATATAAAGCCCACGCGGAAAACGGCAACAGGTCGGTAGTCCGGATGCGTGAAAAACCGATCACCGCGTAGGCGGCCAGGGAAAAAGGAATCAGATAAGCGACAAACCTACTGTACCGCCTGAACCGAGACCCGTTTTGTTTGCATGGAGGTAAAGATATCCACGGAATGCGTCGCAGGTTTCCCTCCCCAAACCAGACCCGGTAGCCCGCACCTTGGTATTTGATGGCGCATGCGCTTTCAAGCCAAAATCTTCCTGGTATTCGCCACCATCATGCTCCTGGTGGTCGGGGTTTTGCTCACCATCAGTTTCCGTTTCGAACGTGGGTTGCTGAGCTCCGTGGAGATCGGGGTGGAAAACATCCTGCGGACGGTGAACTTATCGACCGTCGCGATAGGCAAGCGCGAAAGCCACAACGTCGACATGTTGAAATCCTTCATGCTTCGCTGCCAGGCAATGCCGGGGGTGGAGAAGGTCAGCATCATCAATAACCGCGAACGCATCATCCTCAGCACCGATTCCACCCGCGTCGGCGAAGCGGCGGCGCTTCCCTTCGGGGAAGAGATCCAAGTCGAATCCAAACGGCGCGATCGGGTTTCCGACTCGCGCATCCGTTATGATTTGCATATCCCCATCATTCGCGCGGGCAAGGTCGTCGGCGCCGTATGGTTGGTCGTGGCCATGGCCGACTTCCAATCCCGGTTCCGGGATCTTTTCCTGAAAACCGTTTTCGTCGCCATGGGGGGTTTGGGAATAGCCTTTTTAGCCAGCCTTTTTTTCCTGGAGCGCTTCGGCCGTCCGCTGACCGCTTTGTCCCTGGCTTCAAAAAGGATCACCGACGGCGATTTGTCGGTTCGCCTGCCCGAACTCAGCGAGGGCGAATTGCAGAACGTGGGATTGGCCTTCAATGCCATGGTCAGCCAACTGGAGGAGAAAAAGCGGCTGGAAGAGCGGGTGGCAGGGCTGGAAAGGCATGCCCTGCTTTCGGAAATGGCCGCTCACCTGGCGCATGAAATCCGCAACCCCCTCAACCTCATCCATTTGACCGTCGATCAGTTGCGGCATGAAATGGCGCAAGACGGGGACCGACAGGCGAGGTGGGCGGGTTATGCGGGCCTGTTCGATTCGGTCAGGGAAGCGACTCGCCATCTCGATCAAGTGCTTTCGCGTTTCCTCGAATTGGGTAAGCCGGGCCGCCTGCAACCCATGCCATTTAGGTGCGAAGCATTGGCCCAAGACATGCGCTTATTGCTCCATCAACGGCTGCGGGAAAAGTCCATCTCCTTGGAAATCGCCGTCCCCCATGATCTTGAAATCACCGCCGACCGGGAACAGATGCGGCTGCTGCTCCTCAACCTTTTGCTCAATGCCGTCGCCATGCTACCCCAGAATGGAATCATTTCCATCCGGGCCGAGACCCTACCTCTTGCAACCGGCGACGATATTCCCATGCACCGAATCATGGTCGCTGACAACGGACCCGGCATCGACGAACAGGATTTACCCCTCCTCTTCGATCCCTATTTCAGCCGCCGCCAGGGAGGCACCGGTTTGGGATTGGCCCTGGTACGCCGCATCGCCGAAGAGCATGGGGGCTCAGTCATCGCAAGCAATCTCGCCTCGGGGGGAGCCTGCTTCACCCTCTCCTTACCGGTTCACCTGTCCCTGGAGTCATCATGGCACGCATCCTAATCGTCGACGACGAAGACGCCCAGAGAAAGATACTGGCGCGCGTCCTTTCCTCCGAAGGCCATGAAGTCGCGGAGGCCGGCAATGTCGACCAGGCATTGGCCGCGCTCGCTTCGCATACCCCCGAAGTCGTCCTGACGGATTTACGCATGCCCGGCATGGGAGGCATCGATTTGTTGGAGAAAATCATCCTCCGGCCCGACGCGCCTGAAGTCATTCTGGCGACGGCCCATGCCAGCGTGGACACGGCGGTGCGGGCCATGCGATTGGGGGCCTATGACTACCTGGTCAAACCCCTGGAGCGCGAGGAATTGCTTTTACTCGTTGACCGGGCGCGGGAGAAATACCAATTGCGCAAAGAGGCGGGACACTTGCGCGCCGAGCTCGATCGCCGCGTTTCCGAGGGGCTGATCGCCGCGTCGCGGGCCATGCAAAGCGTCCTGGACCTCATCGACCGGGTGGCGGGTGCGGATGCCACCGTGCTTATCCGCGGCGAAAGCGGAACCGGCAAGGAACGCATGGCCCGCAGGCTGCACATGAAAAGTCCGCGCCACCGGAACCCTTTTCTGGCCGTCAATTGCGCCGCCTTCCCGGAGTCCCTGCTGGAAAGCGAGCTTTTCGGATACGAAAAGGGGGCATTCACCGGCGCCCAAGCCCGCAAGATAGGCCTCATCGAATCGGTGCAAGGCGGCACTTTCTTTCTCGATGAAATCGGCGATATGCCCATGGCCACCCAGGTCAAACTGTTGCGGGTGATTCAAGAACGGGAAATCCGACGGGTGGGAGGCCAGGGCCAGGTCAAGGTGGACTTTCGCCTCATCGCGGCTACCCATCGCGATTTGGAAGCCGAGGTCAAGGCCGGCCGTTTCCGCGAGGATTTATTCTATCGCCTCAATGTCATACCCTGCGTCATCCCTCCATTACGGGATAGACGCGAAGACATCGAACCCTTGATCCGGTTTTTCCTGGGGAAAGGCTCCAAAGCCAAAGGCATCGACGGCGATGCGCTTGATTTGCTCATCCATTACCCATGGCCGGGAAACGTGCGCGAACTCGAAGCCGTCATCGAACGCGTCGTCCTGCTCTCGCCCGGATCCATCATCACCCGGCATGACCTCCCTCCCGAAATCATCCATCCCCGTCATGGCGAAGTTACCCCGGATCGATCCTCCATCACCACCGCCGGTTTTATCCTTCCGCCCCAAGGAATCATCTTCGAGGAATGGGAAAGACAAATGCTGCAACAAGCCCTCAACCGCCAAGGCGGCAATATGGCGGATGCCGCCCGGTTATTGGGCATGACTTACCGCACTTTCCAATACCGGGCGGAGAAATTCGGTTTGAGGCCGTCCGAATCCGAATGACCCCATCCATTTGCCTTAACGTTTTGGGGTGATGGGTTACCCCATTTGGGGTGCTTCTTCCGCGGGAAGTCCCTTCACTTCCAAAAACCAGGGTCCCTAAGCTTGAAATTCGGTTGATTCCGCCGGTTGCGGATAGCCGATGACTCAAGCCCGGACTGGCATGTCCATTGCATTAATGATTGGGCATGAAGCGACTGCCGCCCATCCATCCCATTTCAATGGCATCGCTCCTCACCCCCATCCGGAGTCCCAACATGAAAAAGCCCATCCTTTCCTCTTCGCTGTTCGCCGCTTTGGCCCTGGCCGCCTTCGCCTCCGCCGCCGCACCGGTTACATCTACCGCGAATACCGCCTCGGCGACCGCGACGCCCATGAAAACCGCGGCCCCCAAGGTCGCCGAACAAGGCGCCAAGAAAATCAAAATGTCGGCGGCGACCGGCATGGTGGTGTCGGCCGACGCCATCAGCAGCACCTTGACCATCAAACAGAAAAAGGGCGAGGTCAGCTATAGCCTGGAAAAGGACGCCAAAATCTCGCGGGGTATGGCGGCCGCTTCCCTGGAAGATTTGAAAGCCGACTCCAAGGTCAGGGTTCATTTCAAAAAGGAAGGCGATAAGCTCGTCGCCTCATCGGTCGAAATCCTGAAGGGTGGCACCGCCGCCGAGGTCCACGCCGCGAAGTAAATCGACCGGCCTCCATTCGGACCGCGTCCCTCATCCCGGGGCGCGGTCCCTTCCCCATCGGGCATTACCGCGAGTCCCAGGGATAGGGCGTGATTTTTTTACACCTTTCCCGGTATGTGCGGCATTAGCGGGTATTTCTCCTATTCTGGCCTGATCACCGAAACCCTTTCCCTGACCAAAATGAACCACCGCCTCGCCCACCGGGGTCCGGACGGCGAAGGCTATGTCTTTATCCATCGCCAATCCGGCCATGCGACGGCTTTTCGCGGTGAACTTCTGCCCTTGACCCGCAGGGATTTGCCCACCTTGGAAGACCAAACGGCGGGGCCTCATGACATCGCCTTCGGCCACCGTCGTTTCGCCATCGTGGATCTTTCGGAAGGAGGCCACCAACCCCTCGTCGATACCCGCACGGGTTCCGATTGCATCCTGAATTTCCAGGGCGAGATCTACAATTACGTGGAATTGCGCGCGGAATTGGAAAAGCTCGGCCATGTTTTCCAGACCCATAGCGACAGCGAAGTTTTACTGCATGCCTATCTCGAATGGAAAGAGGATTGTTTCCCGCGGTTGGAAGGGTTTTGGGCCCTGGCGATCTGGGATGGGAGGCGAAAGGGCCTTTTGCTCGCGCGCGATCGCATGGGAAAAGCGCCGCTATACCTCGCCCGGCAAGCGGGCAGGCTGTGGTGGAGTTCGGAAATCAAGGGCATACGCGCCGGCGTGGGATCCGATACCTTCGCGGTGAACCTTCCCGCCGCCCATCAATTCGTTCGTTTGGGCTTGCGCGATTTCCACAACCAGACCTTTTTCCAAGGCATCGATACCTTTCCCCGCGCGAGTTACGCCTGGATCGACGAGGAGGGAGAATTCCAACCCCGGTCCTATTGGGATATACCGAAAACCAGGCTGACCGCCAAACAATTGGATGCTAGGCAAGCCGGCGAGGAATTGGACCGTCGCTTAAAAGCCGCCGTCACGCTCAGGTTACGGGCGGACGTTCCCGTCGGCCTGGAATTGAGCGGTGGCCTGGACAGTTCGGTTTTGGCGGCTTATTCCGCCCAGGGACGGGCGGGAAAAAGGCCCTTGGAAACCTTCACCGTCAGCTTTCCCGGAACGGCCTGGGATGAGGCGGGGTTTGCCCAATCGGTCGCCAACCGGTATCCGGAGGCTTTGAACCTCAAAATCCTGGTCCCCGATCACGTCGACATCCTGAACCGCTTGCCTGATTTCCAGGCGCGCATGGATGAGCCCTTCCATTCGCCCAACATGATCATCAACCAGGACATTTGGAAAAGGATGTCCGCGTTGGGCATCAAGGTGAGCCTGAACGGCGCGGCGGGCGATGAATTATTCGCCGGCTATGGAACCGAGTATTTCGGGCCGTATCTTCGGCATTTGCTGGGAGACGGCCGCTTCGCCATGGCCTGGAAAGAGTTCTCGCAATACAGCGAAGCCGATGCGGGCGATTTTCGGTCCCGGCTGAGATCCGTCTGGATGCTTTTGCCTTACTCCTGGCGTCGAAACCTGCGGAGCTTGAACCCTCCGCCCGCCCTCGATCCCTTCCAAGGTTCGGCATTGCCCACACCTCTGCCTGCGGACGACATCGAGTCCCTGATTCTGGATTATCTCACCGATTACAAAATGAATTATTGGTTGCGGTCGGGGCATACTTCCACCATGCAAGTTCCCGTAGAAGTGCGCCTGCCCTTCTTGGACACGGGCGTGGTCGAATGGGCCGGTCAAATGCCCATCGAATATTTAATCCGCGATGGTTGGCTGAAGTGGGTATTGCGTAAAACCGCCGAACCGCTTTTGCCGTCCGAAGTGGTTTGGCGCAAGTTGAAAATGGGCTTCCCTTTTCCCCTCCGGGAATGGTTGCAATCGGGCAAAGGCTATTTCCTGGCCTTGCAAACCGAGGACATGCCGGATTGGATCGATGCGCGTTTGCTTTTCACCCATTACGAAGCTTTGGCCGATAAGTACCCGAATTATTTATGGCGATGCTTGTCTACCCTGCTGTGGTGGAAGCATTGCCTTGGCCGGTCCTATCGATGAAGTTCCACAGCCGGGGCCAGACCGCTTCCACGGGCAAATCGGTCAGGCAATGCGCATGCCTCACTTCCGTGCAGCGATGCGCGCAGGGCCGGCAGGGCATGTCTTCGATGTGCATGATCTCGGTGTATTGGCCTAGCGGACCTTTGGGGCTTACCTCACCGGGATCCGAGGATCCATTGAGCCAGAATACCGGCTTGCCGGCGGAGGCCGCCATATGCCCGAGAAAATTATCCTGGGTCACGACGACTCGGTAATTTCCCAAGGCATGCCATAAATCCAACAGGGATAGCCTCAGCAGGGGGACCTTGGTTTGCCAGGTTTGCGCGAAAGTCCTCCAGGCCTCGTCGCCATCGGGTGGATCGATGAGGCTGAAGCCGATGCCTTGGGACAGCAATAGCGTCAACAGTTTATCCCAATAAGGCAAAGGCCAGTTTTTGGTGTCTTTCCGGGTCCAGGCGGATATCAACAAATCTCCTGGCCGAGGAAGCTCTTCGCTCTTCGTGTTTTCGATCAGGGAAACCGGATGCGACCTCCATTTTCCCTCATCGCCTTTTCCAGACCGGGCGCTCCACCCTTTCATTTCCAGATACTGTTTCGCCCCCTCGGTATTCCTATCGACTTGATGGTGAATCGCTGGGGGCAAGGCGAAGAAGTTCGTGAAGAACGCGGCATGGGCGTGCCGATAGGAAACCACCTCGCATATCCCCATGATGCGCAAGAGAAACGCCGTGCGCGGATCCCCATAGGTATCCAAGGCGGAAGCGCCCGCCTCACCGCGCAAGGCCCGGGCCTGCCGCAGGCTCGCCCAGAAGGCGGCGGGTCGATGGGACGCGAACCACGGATGCTTAAAACCTCGGGCGACATATCCCTGCCGGCGCAAGAATTCCTCGCAGTCGGGGCGACATAAAACTTGCAGGGTTTTGCCCTGGGGCAGGTTGTCCTGTAAGATTTTCAAGGCCGGCAAAGCCATGAAAAGGTCGCCGACCATATAGGCCTGGAATACCGTGATCACGTTGGGATGGCCGCAGCCCCGCCGCCTTCCCCGCAGGCGATTCAGCAGGTCATGAAAACGAATCAAGCACCATAACCCGGGCACCGCCATCCAAAAAATCCCAACCAAGGCAAAGCGACGGCCGAATGAGAGCGGAGTGGGCATACCTCATAAAGTACCCAACTCAGAAGGGTTCAAACCCTTTCCGCGGGATAAGGGAATCTCCTTTGGTATTTTAAACCCCTTCGCTCCCGAACCCCAGGTAGCCTTTGCCGACCAAGCCCCAAGTCCTTCTCGCCATCATGACCGATTTGAGTATGGACTATCGGTGTTACAAGGAGGCGGTGTCCTTGAGCCAAGCCGGTTTTGAGCCCATCATTCTGTGCGATAAGCCTCTCCACGCCTTGGGGTCGGTATGGAAGGGCATGCGCATCCGCGAGCTCACTCCCATTTCCCACTTGCGGCATTTCGCGTTGGCCTTCCTCTGGTTTCATATCAGGCTCATAGGCGTCCTGCTTTTTACCCGCAGCAAGTATTGGATTAGCCTCGACTGCGCCCCGCTTTTGACCTTGGGCTTGATGGGGAAATTGCGGGGGGCAACCGTGGTTTACGATTCTCATGAATTGTTCACCCAAACTCCCATGGTGCTTTCCCGGCCGGGACGCCGGCGGTTCTGGACTTTCTGGCATGATTTCGGTCTGCGCTTCGTCCCCAGGGTTACCGTCGTTTCCCCCTCCTTTATCGAATGGTTTCAGAGCCGGTTCCCAAAGCACCGCTACCTGCTCCTGCCCAATGCCCCTCCTTTGCAAAACCCGCCCCCCATCATTCCCGGACCCCGGCCGGGGGAGACCGTGCGCTTGATTTATCAAGGAGGTCTCAGGCATGGTTCGGGATTGTTGGAAACCGTGCAGGCCTTGAAATCATGGCGGCCAGGCGCCTTGCAAGTTTACGGTAAAGGACCCGAGCGCGCGGCTTTGGATACCCTCATCGCCGAAGGACAATTGGCAAGCCGGGTGATCTTTCACGGTCAAGTCCCCTTCGAGGCCTTGAAAGAACCGATGATCCAATCCCATATCGGCCTCAACCTGGTGCAACCGATATGCGGCAATTTCGCGTTGACCTTGGCCAATAAGCTCTTCGACTATATCCATGTGGGCTTGCCGGTTTTGCTTTCCGATAATCCGGCCCATCGGGCTTTCCTGAAGGAGAATCCAGTGGGGTTGGCCGTCGATAGTTTTTCCCCGCAGGCCATCGCGGAGGGATTGCAAGCCCTGACGGATCATTGGGAGAGTTACCATGCCGCCTGCCTGAAAGCCCGGGAGCACTGGCATTGGCAAGGCTTTGCCCGGGAGTTGCCGGCGTTTTTAATCCGGCCCTTGCATGAACTTCCCGCGGTTACGCCTGCCGACGGGGTAAGCTGAGGTGCCGGAGATTTCCGCAACCCCCGCTTCTCCTGCGAAGGGACTTCGCCTCGCCGCGCGTTCGGCCTTGCTGTGGAATTCCCTCCCGGCGGCATTCTCCCTGGCGGCTCAAGTCCTTCAATTCGCCTGGCTGGCTCGCGCCTTGCCCCCCGACGCCTTCGGCTCCATGGCCATCGCGGGTATTTTCTTGTGGTTCGGGCAAGGCATGGCCGATCTGGGTTTGACCTTGGCCCTCATCCAAAAACCCGAACTCCAAAAACCGACCATCCATGCCGCCTATACGGCGAGTCTGTGCTTCTCCATCGCGCTGGCGCTTTCCATCGGGGCGGTAGCATTCTTCTGGGGCACGGCCTTTTTTCATAGCCCGGACTTGCCGCTGCTCATGCCTTGGCTTTTACCGTGCCTCCCTTTGCATGCCTTGACCATGGTTGCCCAGGCAGGCCTGCAAAGGGAATTGCGTTTCAAGGTTTTGGGTCTCACCGAGGCCATGGCCACCCTGAGCGGACTCGCCGGCGCCTGGATAGGGCTAAAGGTTTTTGGCGACGCGCGCGCTTTGGCTTTGTCCCTCCTCCTCGCCGGACTGTGTCGCGCCGCCCTGGCCTTGACCTTCACCCCATGGCGATTGCGGTTATACTGGCTGTGGTCGCATTTGCGCCCGCTTTACCCTTTCGCCGGGTATCAAATCCTGGAGAGAGCGCTCAATTTTTTCGTCGGCCATCTCGACAAAATCATCTTGGGCCGCCTCCTGGGATCGACGGCGCTGGGATTTTACCAAGTCGCCTTTCAATTGGCCTTGCGGCCTTCCACCCTCCTGACTCCCATCGCCCAGCGCACCGCCATGCCTTTGTTTTCGCGCTTGCAAAACGAGCCGAACCGGCTGGGACCGGCTTTCCTGCAGGCCACCCGTCTCATCGCCCATCTCGCCGCACCCATCCATTTGATCGGGGCCGCCTTGGCCGCGCCTTTGCTGCGGCTTATCCTGGGACCGGAATGGGAAAACGCCGTCCCCATTTTCCAAGCGCTTTGCGTCCTGGGTTTTCTCAATACCGCCGGCCAACCTTCGGACGCCCTCCTCCCGGCCTTGGGTCGCGCCGACGCCAGCCTGAAGCTCAATATCGCCGCCGTGATCATCAATTTCACCTGCGCCTGGACAGGCTCTTATTTCGGCGGCGCGGGAGTCGCCTTGGCCTTGGTGCTCGGCAACCTGTTTCTTTTGATCCCTTACGACGGCTACTTGCGCCGCCGGACGCTCGGTTTGGGTCTTATCCCTTGGCTGGCCGCCCTGTTCCGGCCCATAGCCATCAACCTCAGCGCCGCCGGTTTCGCCTATGCGGGATCGAATTTCATTTTGCAGGGGAAGCCCTTCACCACCATCCCGGCGCCAACCGCCTTGGGGGCGCTTGCCCTTGGAATAGGCCTGGGCCTGCCGGCGTGGGCCTTGCTCATTCGCCTCTTCGCGGGCAAAGCCTGGCAAGAATTCCGGGAACTGTGGCTGCCTCAATCTCCAGCCTTGGATGCGTAGCGGCCCATCGCGCTGGGGGTAACGCTGTGGCCACCTAGGTGTCCACCTAATCGGTTTTTCCAGGGCAACCCCGCTTTGCCCAGCGGTAACTTAGGGATCTCCAAGAGGTCGCCATGCTGAAACTTCCCAAATTCCTAACCCTCCTGACGCCTATCTGCCTTTGCGCCCTCATCACCCGGGCCGCACCCGACTTCAAGTTGATCGGCTTCGGCGCCGTCAGCGGCGACGGGATCAATAGCACTACGGGCGGTGCGGGCGGTAAGACCGTCACCATCAAAAGCCTGGCCGAACTGGAAGCCTGGGCCGCCGATCGGGAAAAGAACACTTCCCCCGAAATCGCCGTCATCAGCGGCAAAATCTCCTCGTCGAATACCGCTCTCATCACCATCAAGAACGGCGCCAATATCACCATCCAAGGCGAAGGCAATACCGGGGAATTGCAAAATGTCGGCCTCAATATCCGGGACTACAACAATGTCATCGTGCAGAACCTGAAAATCCATGAGGTGCTCTATCCCAATGACGCCCTCACTCTCGACAATGTCCAGCATGGCTGGGTGAGCCGCTGCGAACTGTACAGCAAAATCGGGGAGGGTATCACGGTCGATACCTATGACGGCCTGCTCGACATCAAAAAGGGGTCGTCCTACATCACCATTTCCTGGAATTACCTGCACCATCACATGAAATGCTCCCTCATCGGCCATACCGACAATACCGGCCAGCAGGAAGAGGACTCTAAAATCCGCGTCACTTACCACCACAATTGGTTCAGCCATACCGATGGACGCAATCCCAGCCTCCGCTTCGGGGCCGTCCACATGTTCAATAATTATTTCGACAATATCTCCGACTATGGAATAGCGGTTCGCGACGGCGGGCACGCCAAGCTGGAAAACAATGTCTATCAAAACGTGAAGTTGCCCATGTCCACCGATAAATTCCCCGTCGACGGTTTGCCCAACGGGTATATCTGCGAATCCGGCAATGTCCTCAGCGGCACCACCGGGGCCAAGATCATATCCCAAACCGGTTGCGATTTTTGGACGGCGTCTTCCTTGCCTTATGCCTACTCGGTCGATCCCATCGCCACCGTCGAAGCGGAAGTTCGGCAAAACGCCGGGCTGGGGAATAACCAGGTGACGGGGATAAACTTCTCCCGACCGCACAAGGGGGCCGCTCTTCCCGGGAATTCCCGGTATTACGATTTGGCGGGACGGATGCGACCGATTACCCGCATCTTATCTCTTGGGCTTTTAGTAAACTACTGAGGAGATATGGGCGACGGTTCATGAAGACCCTATTAGGCGTTTGCCCCAGTCTCACTCGCGAGTCGACCAATTCCCGTCTGCTGGAATATCTCGGAAACCGCGCGAATCAGGCCGGCTTCGACTTTGAACGGTATCCGGATCTCCGCGATCTCCCCCATTTCCAACCCGAAGTCGAAGACGAGCAACCCCCGGCATCGGTCATCGCTTGGCGGCAAAAAATCGCGGCTTGCGACGGTGTCGTCATTTGCACCCCGGAATATGTCTTCAGCATTCCCGCCCTGCTTAAAAACGCTTTGGAATGGACGGTTTCGACCACGGTATTCTTGCACAAACCCGTGGCTATCTTCACCGCTTCGTCGGTGGGGACAAAAGGACATGAATCCCTGCAACTGGTGATGAAAACCCTATGCGGTGAGTGGGATGAGGCGAACGGTTTATTGATCAGCGGCGCCAAGGCCAAACTCAAATTTCCCCTGGAAGCTGCCGATCCCATCTTAGTGAAGCGCATCCAAGGCACCTTGGATCATTTCCTCGAATCGGTATCAACCGGAATTCTCCGGCGAATCGCGGGTCTTAACGCTAATTTGCAAGATTGATGGTGAAGATTTCTCCCTGGGTCAAGAACCTGGCCTTCGTCTGCCTGGGTCACTGGGTCGGTTTAACCCCGTCGCTTTCCGCCACCTATTACGTCGCTCCCAGCGGCAATGACAATGCCGCCGGCACCCAGGCCCAGCCCTATGCCACGCCGGCCAAGGGCCAGAGCATGGCCCAACCCGGCGACACGGTGAGCTTGCGCGGCGGCACCTATTTTTTCAAAAGCTCCGTGGACGAAATCGGGCTCGACCTCACCAAAAGCGGAACTTCGGGCAAGCTCATCCATTACATGGCCTATCCCGGTGAAATTCCGGTCTTCGATTTTTATGGCATGACCGCGCAAAAACGGGTCAAAGGCGTGAATGTGACCGGGAGCTATCTCCACCTCAAAGGCATTGAAATGAAGGGCGTCACCCAGGTCGACGCCTTGAAGGCCCATGAAAGCTGGTGCATCTACGTGAACGGCGGCAACCACAATGTCTTCGAAACGCTCAACCTGCACCATCACATGGGACCCGGCCTATTCATCGTCGAAGGCGCGGATAACCTGGTTTTGAATTGCGATTCCCACGACAATTACGACGCCTATTCCTATGCCGGCGATGTCTTAAGCCCCGGTGAGAACGCCGACGGTTTCGGTTTCCACGGCCGGAAAACGACCAGCACCGGCAATGTCTTTCGCGGTTGCCGGGCCTGGTGGAATGCCGACGACGGTTATGATTTCATCTACGCGGCGACCGATGTCCTGGTGGAAAACTGCTGGGCCTGGAATAACGGCTACAAGGCGGGCACCACCCAGGCCGCCGGGAACGGCAATGGCTTCAAGGTCGGCGGTTATGGCCTGCCTCCCACCGTTCCCGACAAGTTACCCCAGCATACCGTGCGCTTTTCCCTGGCTTTCAATAACCGCGCGGCGGGGTTTTACCAAAACCATCACCCGGTTTCCAACTTCTATTACAACAACACCTCCTTCAATAACAAGGCGGCCAATTTCAATTTACTGGGCTATGGCCTGTCCAATGCGGACGACAAGGCGAGTCTGGGGATATTGCGCAATAATGTCGCCTTCCAGGGGACGGCGCTTTCCAATGCCACCAGCGGCAATGGCGTGGACGCGAAATCCAATTCCTGGAACCTTTCCCTCACGGTTTCCAACAACGATTTCCAGAGCGTCGATACCAACGGCGTCGGCGGCCCCCGTCAAGCCGACGGCGGCTTGCCGCATATTCCCTTCCTGAAATTGAAAAGCGGCAGCGCCCTCATCGACAAGGGTGTCGACATCCAATTGCCTTTTACCGGTTCCGCGCCCGATTTAGGAGCCGACGAATATGGGGCGCCGACCGGGATCCATGTCCCCATCCGCATCCGCACCGGCTATAAAAGATGGCGGCTCCAAGGAAGCGGGTGGAGCATGCAGGGACATGATGTATCCGGACGCCGGATCGGTTCCGGGATTCCTTGAGTAAATTCCTCCTTTCACCGCACGTACCCGGTATCGGGGATAAGGCCGACCATGAAAACCATCCTTTGTTTCGGAGATTCCAATACCTGGGGCTTCATGCCGAATACGGACCATGAAAGATTGCCGGCCGGCTCGCGCATCCCCGACATCCTGCAGGCGGAATTAGGAGCCGATTTCCGCGTCATCGACGAAGCGTTGAATGGCCGCATGTCGGCCTGGGACGATCCGATGCATGCCGACAAGAATGCCCTGCGGCAATTGCCTTTCCTGCTCGATTCCCATCGGCCCATCGACATGGTGACCCTGCAACTGGGCACCAATGACATGAAGCATTACATGCATTTGAGCGCTCTCGACAGCGCCCTGGCCCAGGATAGCCTCATCGACGCCATTGAAGGCGCGCACTGTGGCCCAGGCGGCGAGCGCCCGAAGATTTTATTGATAGCGCCGCCCCTCATCGTCGATACCGACAATGCCGTGCGCGACCTCTTCGCCGGAGGGGTGGAAAAATCGCTGGCTTTCGCCGACGCTTACCGAAAAATCGCGGATAAGCGCCAATGCCTTTTTTTCAATGCCGCGGCCGTGGTCAAAGCCTCGGTGCGCGACGGCATCCACCTTGAGGCCGAAGAGCATCGCAAACAAGCCCTGGCCATGGCCGATATCATGCGCAAGGCATTTAGCCCTTAGCCCTATCCCGGCTCGTCGGGTCCAGGTATTACTTTGTTTCCCCCCATGGGTCAGAATCAGAAAATCCATAAGACCGACGCCTGCCCGGTATGCCTGCGGCCCAAGGTCCAATGCTTTTGCGGCAAGGTGACGCCCCTGCCGACCAAGCTCAAGGTGCTCATCCTGCAGCATCCCCAGGAAAAACTCAAGCTCTGGAATTCCGCCCGGCTCGCCAATCTATCCTTGAGCGAGAGCCGGCTGAAGGTGGGGCTGTCCTGGCCGAACCTGCGCAAGGCGTCCGGTTTCGATACCGAACCCGGCAAATGGGCCGCGCTTTATCTCAAAGGCAACCATCCCTTGGAGAAGCCGCTCAACCTCTTCAACCGCAAGGAAGAGCCGCTGCAAGACACGAGCTTCCTGGAAGGCATTATCGTGCTGGATGGCTCGTGGAAACAGGCGCATGCCTTGTGGTGGCGCAATCCCTGGCTCTTGCGGGTGAATCGTATCGCCCTGCATGTCGGGGCGGATTCCAAGCGCGGCCAGGCGAAAAGCGATGGCCTCGCCACCATCGAATCCATCGCCCATACCCTGAGCCTATTGGGGGAGGATCCGCTGGTTTCCGAATCCCTTTTCAGCCGCTACGAAGAGCATATCGCCAAGCCCAACCAAGCCGGGGCTCGCGAGACGGCTTATAAGTTGCCGTAATCCCGCGTCCAGGCCCGCGAAGGATTGCCCTTCGGTCTGGACAGGGGAATATTGGTGATGATTTTCAAACTGGAATTCCAGGTCCTTCGCTCGCAATAGAAAAAGTCATAGCTGTAGATTTCGCCATACCTCAACGGAAGTTTATCGAAATCGACCGATCCCGACATGGCCCCGTGGATAAATCCGATGTCCATGACCAAGGAATCATTCACGAATAGCCAAACGTCGTCGTCGCCTTGGAATTCGAAACTCATGCCGCTATACAGTTGGAATTGGCTGTGCATTTCCATGCAAAAACTGTAATTGTGCTTGACGCCGCTGGGATTGATCTTCGCCGGATCCACGTTATAATACCCACGGTTATCCAAGGGGAAAAATTCCGGAGCCAGGACGCCGGTATCGGCATACCAATAAGTGCTGGGGCCAAGGTCCGCCCTCAGGGAGAGGGTGAGGGAATCCTTAAAGACTTGGTTCTCATAAGATTTATCATTGCCCCAAACCGTGATTTCGGTACAGTCCTTCCAATCCGTGACGCCGGCTATGGTCTGGTAGCGCGGCCGTTTGAAATTACCCGGTTTCCATTGGGTGAACCAACGATCAACCCCGCAAGTAGCTTCGGCGATCCCGGAAGGCGTGGGTTTGGCTAATTGGGTGTACCCGAAATAGGAGGCGTTTTCGGTACTCCATTTCTTGATTTTATTGTCCACCAATCCCTGTTTGCCATTCCATTGGAAGGCGTTGATTTCGAATTCGGGATTGCTTCCATTGCTGTGGTAGTCGTAAAAAATCACCGGTATTTTCAAGCTGGAAGGAGGGGCGACCGCTTTTCCCTTCATGGAGAGGACCTGATTCAACGGCACTTGGAAATCCGTATCGTTCCCGACGGTGCGGAATCCATTGGCGGAAACCCCGAAGATATTCAACCCTGATCGCATGACTTGGTATTGGACATATCGTGAGTTCAGTTTCACCGTGTCGCTCTTGGTCGCCGCGGAGCCGTAAGCCGAAAGGTTTTGTCCGAGTATGGGTTGGTCCATCAGGAATTCCGGACCGCTCCAACCCACGTCTCCGAAATGATTGCCGCCATTGTCGGCGTGGTAAAACTCGAAGTAATAACGTTTACCGGCCGACAGGTAAATCGGCGAAGAAATGGCCGTACCCGAGGTGGCCCACCGGCTGCTCGCCGGCCAGGTAGCGCCGGCGGGGCGGGCCCAGGCGACCGGGCTTGAACCCAGGTTCGCGGGTTTGTCGTCGCTCGACAGGAATAAGGCGCCCAGGCTGTCGGCCCTGACCATGAGTTTATAATCGCCGGATATCGGCGGGTGCAGATAACCTTTCACCTTCACGAGGTAATTGTTGATATTCAACTTGGTTCCCAGGTAATAGGTCGAATCCTTTTTGCTGGGAACCGGATGGGCCGTGGCGTAGTTGACCATATTGGTATAGCTGGAAAATCCGCCATTGTAACCGGTCCAAATATCGGCGTATAAAATTCCGTTGCCCGGTTTGGCGACATAGACCGAATCGCGGCCGTCGAGGATTTCCTGGGCCAGCAAGGTCATCATGCCGTCGGCGGCGTAAAAGCTCTGGAGGCGGTTCTTGTAATTCAATCCGCCGCTCTTCGACATGCGGGCATTCATCAGCATACCCACGGCAATCGCCGAAATCCCCAGGACCATCAAGAGGCTGAAGATCAGGATGACGCCTTTTTGGCGGCTTTTGCTTTGGCTCATGGCGTTTCCCTCATTCCTCGGCAACTATTCCTCACACAAAACCGTCTCCGGTTCCCAGCGGAATTTGCACGACCCCTTGTATACCTACATGTTGCCATAGCTTCGGGTCCAGGAACGGGTCATGGCTCCTTTTAGCCTTGTCACGGGGATATTGGTCACAATTTTGATCGTTGATCCGGCACTTCTTCTTTCGCAGTAGAAAAAATCAAAACTGTAGATTTCGCCGTATTTGAGCGGCAGTTTATCGAAATCAACCCTGCCCGGGCGCGGCGTATGGAGAAAACCCAAGTCCATCACCAAGGAATCATTGACGAATAGCCAAACGTCGTCATCGCCTTGGAATTCGAAACTCATCCCGCTATAGAGTTGGAAGGTATTGTGCATTTCCATGCAAAATCCGAAATTATGGGGAAGGCCATCGTATCCCATGATTGGTTCGGCGCCGAAATAGCCTTTGCCGTCAATGGGGGTGAACCAATTGTCCGTCCCGCCGGTATCGGCGTACAAATAGGTGGTTGGGCCGAGCGCGGGTTGAAGCGCAAATATCAGTGAATCCTTGATGACGATGTTTTGGAAGGACGTGGCGTTTGGAAATACATTGATTTCGGTGCAATCTTTCCAATCCGTCACGCCGGCGATGGTTAGGTAGCGGGGTCGCCAATAATTTTTCGGATTCCCCGCCTTCCAGGGAACGAACCAGCGATCGACGCCGCATGTCGCCTCGGCTAAGGCTGAAGGTGTCGGTTTGGGCAATTGGGAATAACCGAAATAGGATGCATTTTGTGAATCCCATTTCTTGATCTTATTGTCCACGAGACCTTTTTTTTCGAATCCGCTGACAATATTGGACTCGAATTCGGGATTCGATCCATTGGTGTGGAAGTCGTAAAAAATGACGGGGACCTTAACGGTAGCGGGCGGAGCCACGACCTTGCCTCTTAAAGACAGGACTTGGTTCAAAGGAACATGGAAGTTCGTGTCATTACCGAGGATGCGGAAGCCGGTGGCATAAACCGCATACATGTCCAAGCCCGATCGCATCACGCGGTATTGAACCTGCCGGGAACCCAGCTTTAAGGTGTCATCCTTGCCTTGGGAAGTGCCGTAGGCGGATATGTTCACTCCCAGAATGGGCTGATCCATGATGGATTCAGGCCCCGACCAACCGACATCCCCAAAATGATTTCCACCATTGTCTGCGTGGTAAAATTCGAAGTAGTAACGCTTTCCGGCGGACAAATAAATGGGCGATGAAACGGCAGTTCCCGAAGTGGCCCAACGGCTGCTCATCGGCCAAGCCTGGCCGGCAGGACGGGCCCAAGCCACCGGCGAGGTGCCTAAATTCGCCGGCGTGTCGTCAGTGGAAATGAAAAGGGCACCCAGGCTGTCGGCCCTCACCATCAATTTATAGTCGCCCGAAATTGGAGGATTCAAATAGCCTTTGAGCCTGACCAGGTAATTGTTCATGCTCAACTTGGTCCCCAAGTAGTAGGTGGAGTCTTTCTTATTCGGGACGGGATGGGCATTGACATAATTGGTCATTCCGGACCAGTTGGCATAACCGCCGCCATAGCCGGTCCAGATTTCTGCGTACAAAACCCCGTTGCCGGTTTTCGGGACATAGACGGTATCGCGGCCATCCATGATTTCCTGGGCCAGCATGGTCATCATGCCGTCGGCGGCATAAAAACTCTGGAGACGGTTTTTATAGTTCAAACTGCCGCTCTTCGACATCCGCGCATTCATGAGCATGCCGACGGCAATCGCGGATATGCCCAAAACCATCAACAGGCTGAAGATCAGGATCACTCCCCTTTGATACACGATCTCCTGACGATACGAACCCCCTTTTCGCCCTTCACTCCGGGGGGTCATCGGTTCCTCAAACGAAAATCCAGGCTTTGCACGCTATGCCTGAACTTGTCCTTGCCCTTCAAACTGGGATCGCGGCCGGTGGTGCGCGCCCCGACCACCAATTTCGCCGAGCGGATGTTTTTCCAATTCGAGGAAGCCGTGCCGGAGGCGTCGTAGAAGGAGATCTTGACGCTGTCCAGGCCTTCGGCCAATAACAGGCTATTGATATACAGGCTGCCGCTGTCTTTTCCGGGCTTTTTCACCAGTCGGTAGGCTTCGTCCTGGTAGGAATAAAAAACGTCGCCGGAGGCGTAAGTCCTACTGACGGTAAACTTCAACGTATCGGGTCTTCCGTTGGTATCCAGAATGCCTGCGACATATTTCCCCGTATTGTAATTCTTGTCGATCTTCAGCATTTCCGCGCTTTTGCCGGCGGCTTGGTAGACGACCAATACGTTATTGCTGGTTTTGAATCCCTTGCAATCGTCGACGGGCAGGAAATAACCCGTGCGGCTGGCCGAATTTTGCTGCACCCCGCCCATGGGATTCAAGCCGATCTTGATCAAGGTATCGCCGCTTCCCATCGCGCTCACCACTTGCCACCCCGAGTCGGGAAGATTGGCGCCCGCTTCCATCAACCGATCGCCCAAGCGGCGCATGACATAAACCATGGTCTGGTTGCGGTCGCCGATTTGCTCTTGCAAATCCAGGGAGTTCCGCGAATCCTTGAAAAACCTGACTAGGGCAATCAAAAGAATCCCGGAAACCGCCATGGCGATCACCACTTCGATCAGGGAAAAGCCTTTTTCAGAATTTGCGCGAGACATAGGTGATGATGGCTATGGAATCGAGGGTGGTCGCGCCCCAAGATGCGACGATTTGCACCTTGGCGACATTGGTCAGGTTTTTGGAATCCTTGGGGGATACCGCCGGGTGGGTGATTTTCCGGACGAGGGTTATCTCTCCGTCCTTGAAAGTGGTGTCTTTGGGCGGCCAATACACGCCGGGGTTTTGGGAAATCTTCAACCGCATGGATTCGATATTCTTTTCGATGAGTTGTCCGCCCTTGAGCATATTGGCATTGCTGCGGTTTTGCCCCCAGGAGGCGCCTTGCATGCGCGACCACACCATCAGCCCCAAACCCACCATGACGATGGCCAATAGGGTTTCAATCAAGGACCAGCCCTTTTGCTGTCGCCGATTCCCTGGGAACCTTGGGTCGTTCACCGGTATACCTTCACCCTTCCCGTGCTCGCCAATACATCCAAGGTGTCGATACGCGAGCCCGTCTTGATTTGGATTTTGGCGCTCAAGTAAGCCGATCCGTCGCCGCGAAAAATGATGTAACGCGGATACCCGGGTATCGAATCCAATTTGACGCCCTTGGACAAAGCCACCGGCAGGCCGTAATTTCCGTCGACGGTGGAGTCGTAGAGATAGGCGGTGGGATTGTCGGTATCTTCGAATAACCTGACGCGCGGGGAAGTCGAGGAGAATCCGAAATAGACCCCGCAATGCGTCATCGGGTTGGCCATGGCGCGCGCTCGGGCCGCAAGCACGGTTTGCTTGACGGCGGAAACGGCGGCTCTTTGCTTCATCACTTCGGCGATGGACTTGGAAAGCGGCTTGATCGAAACCGCCATAATGCCCATGACGACCAAAACGACCATCAATTGGATAAAGGTGAACCCGCTTCGTTTATCGCGAAGAGGGAAAACCGTGTTCCGGTACGGGGTATGAATCGATTCGGTTTCCAAGCTCTTGCAGCGGCCTCTTCCTTAGGAAAAGGCCCTTTCCTGCTTGGATTGTACCATGCGGAATAAATTTCCTGGGCATAAAAAAGGGCCGATCCCACTAGGAATCGGCCCGATAGGCGGCGGGAATTCCGCAAAATCCCCCCTGCGGGGCGGGACTTATCGCCCGCTGCGCATGAGCTGTTTGAGCGACAAAGCCAATTTGACGTTATTGGACTTCTGCTTTTCCTCTTTGAACTTGTTCTTCAATTGATCCAGGGTCGCGGCGGGACGCTGCGGCTTGCCGCCTTGCCCTCGGCCCTGCTGGCCCGGGCCTGGTTTCGCTCCGCGACCTTGGCCCGCACCGGGCTTGGCCTCCCCGGAGACCTCTTTTTTCATCGAGAGGGAAATGCGCTTTTGCCCCACGTCGACTTCGAGCACGCGTACCTGTACGATTTGCCCCGGCGAAACCACCTGGCTCGGGTCCTTGACGAACTTATCCGACAACTCCGAGATATGCACCAGGCCATCCTGGTGCACGCCGATGTCGACGAACGATCCGAAATTGGTCACATTGGTGATGACCCCTTCCAAAACCATGCCGGGCTGCAAATCCTTCAAGTCCTGGATTTTGGCGTTGAACTTGGCATAGACGAATTCGGCGCGGGGATCGCGGGCGGGCTTTTCCAACTCGGCGGCGATGTCGAGCAAGGTCGGCATGCCGACCTCGTCGCTGACATACTTCTGCAAATCGATTTTCGCCACGGCTTCCTTATTGCCGATCAAATCCTTGACTTCGACCCCGATGTCGGCGGCCATGGTTTTGACCAGGTCATAGCGCTCGGGATGGACAGCCGACCCGTCCAGCGGGTTCTCGGCGACTTGCAAACGCAAGAAGCCGGCGGCCTGTTCGAAGGCTTTCGGGCCAAACAAAGGCACCTTGACCAAGGCCGATCGGGCCGGGAACGCCCCGTTGGTATTGCGGAAATCGATGATGTTCTTAGCCAGGGTCTTGTTGACGCCCGAGACATAGGCCAAAAGCGATTCCGAGGCGGTATTGACGTCGACGCCGACCAAATTCACGCAGCTCTCGACCACTTGCTCGAGCTTCTTCTTCAACTCGTTTTGATTGACGTCGTGCTGGTATTGCCCCACGCCGATGGACTTGGGATCGATTTTCACCAATTCCGCCAGCGGGTCTTGGATACGGCGCGCGATGGAAATGGCGCTGCGTATGGTGGCGTCCAGATCCGGGAACTCCTTGCCTGCCAATGGGGAAGCCGAATAAACCGAGGCCCCGGCTTCGGAGACGATGACCTTGATGGGCGGGTTTTCCAATTGCTTGAAAGCGGTGGCGATGAACTCATCGGTTTCCCGCGAAGCCGTGCCATTGCCGATGGCCAGGATATCGACCTTGAAAGCCTCGACCATGCCCAAAAGGATGGCCGTGCTGGCCTCGGTCTGGTTTTGCGGAGGCATGGGGTAAATGGTGCGATGCTCCAGCATTTTGCCGGTGGAATCGACCACGGCCAGTTTAACGCCCGTGCGGAAGCCGGGATCGACGCCCATGACGATGCGGTTATGCGCCGGGGCGGCCAGCAGGACCTCCCGCAAGTTCTTCTGGAAGACCACGAATGCGTCGGCCTCGCCGCGTTCCTTGAGGAATAGCCGCACTTCGGTTTCGATGCTGGGTTTCAGCAGGCGATCGTAAGCGTCCTTGACCATGCGCTCCAGATCGGTCTTGAAGGGCGAACCGGTTTTAATCACCCGGTTTTCCAAGTTGGCGAGCACCTTATCGTCTTCCAATAACAACTCGGTCTTCAGCACTTCTTCTTTTTCACCGCGACGCATGGCGAGAATACGATGCGAGGGCAAGGCCGATACCTTCTCCTTGAAGTCGTAATACATCTCGAATTTGGTGCGCTTGCCCTCGTGTTCCTTACGCACCTTGGAGGTCAATAGGCCCTTGGACAAGGCGGTTTCGCGCAGGGCGGAACGGATATCGGGGTTTTCGGCCAACTCTTCCGCGAGAATGTCGAGCGCCCCTTGCAGAGCCGCCGCCGCGGTTTCGATTTTCTTTTCCGCGTTGACGTAGGCCGCCGCGATTTCCTCCAGGGTTTTGCCTTCGGCGTTTTCCTGGGCCTCGATGAGGCGAGCCAGAGGCTCCAAACCGGCTTCCTTGGCGGCCATGGCGCGCGTGCGGCGCTTGGGCTTGAAAGGCAGGTACAGATCTTCCAGTTCGGTTTTCGAAACCGTCTTTTCGATCTTGGCTCGCAATTCGGGAGTCAGCTTGCCCTGGGTCTCGATGCTTTTCAGCACGGTTTCCTTGCGCTCGCCCAATTCCTTGTAATAGGCGTAGCGCTCTTCCAAAAGGCGCAATTGGTTTTCGTCCAAGGATCCCGTGGCTTCTTTGCGGTAACGCGTGATGAAGGGGACGGTCGACCCGGCATCGAAAAGCTGCAGGGTATTACGCACCTGGTCGGCGCGTAGCTTGGTCTCAGCGGCAATGATGTCGACAAAATTCACCGGGGTTCTCCTGGATAAGTTCGGAATAAGTTCGTGGGGGTAAGCTAAATAGCCGCGACGTGGAATTAAGGCATGCTGAATAAAGTATCAGCCCGGAAATTTTCTCCCCCGGGGAGGGGGAAAGGTAGGAAGGGAAATGCGACGCGGGTAGGGCTGACCTCAGAAAGTCGCCGGCTTGGGCTTACCTGGAGGAAAGTCCCTTAAAATCAGGGATTTAAGCCAAAAAATAGGTGGAAAGAAATGCCGTCATGTGACGTGACCGTGACAATAGCCCTTCTTTTTGCGGATATCCTTAGTTCATAACAACGAATGGACCGAGGAGGCCACCATGACTTACTTAGGCAATGATAACTGGGACGGAGCGAGCCTTTATTATCAGTATATCAAGGATATCAGCCGCTACCCACTCCTGACGCGGCCCGAAGAAATCGAACTCCTCAAAAGAGTCAAAGCCGGTGATCAGAAGGCCATGCATCGCTTGGTCTGCTCCAATCTGAAATTCGTCATCAATGTGGCGTTCATGTATAAAAACCAGGGCTTTTCCCTGCCCGAGCTTATCAATGAAGGCAATTTGGGCCTCATCGAAGCCGCCCGCCGTTTCGACGTCACCCGCGAATTGAAGTTCATTTCCTATGCGGTGTGGTGGATACGCCAGAGCATTACCCGGGCCATCGCCGAAAGGGCGCGCTTAGTCCGGATTTCGGCGGAAAAAGAGCTGATTTTACGCCGTTTCAGCAAGCACCATGTCCCCATGCGCCAAACCGTGGGGGGTGGCCTGCAAGTCGATACCGACGCTTTAGGCAAAAAAATGGGCTATAGCGGTCGTCAAATCGAAAAAATCATGGAAATGGGCATGCGTCATGCTTCACTGGATGAGCCCATCGGAGAAGGGGACGGTGGCTGCATCATGGACGTCATCGAAGACGTGCATACCGATGCTCCCGACGCCATTACCGAGGTGGAATCCCGCAATGGCTACGTCAAAACCCTGCTGGAGAAAATCCCGGTGCAAGAGCGCGAAGTGCTAAGCCTCTATTTCGGCATCAACCATCACCAGGCCCTCAATTTGGAAGAAATCGGTGAAGTCATCGGCCTTTCCAAAGAAAGGGTCCGCCAAATCAAGGAAAAAGGCCTCGCTTCCCTCCGCGCTTTGCAAGAAATGCAGGAATTGGCCGCCGCTTAGCTAGTCTCATCCTCCCCCCTGAGCCAGACCCCTAACTGGCTCTATCGACCCTCCCCCCGGTACTCCTCCCGGGGGGAGGGTTTTCTTTTTTGTTTCTGGGTTTTTTCCTTCAAAACGCCCTTTAGGGCTACCTTTGGGCATCCATGTTCAAATACATCATTATGGGTATCCAAGGCAGCGGCAAGGGTACCCAAGCCAAGCTGCTTTGCGAGGCCTACGATTTCGTGCATATCAGCATAGGCGATATTTTTCGCTGGCATATCGCCAATCACACCAAGGTCGCCGCCAAGGTCAACCGCCTGATTTCCAAAGGGCAAATGGTCGATGACAATAGCGTCGCCAAGGTGGTCAGCGAAAGATTGACTTGGCATGACTGGAATTACGGCTTTATCCTGGATGGATTTCCCCGGAATTCCACCCAGGCGGAGTTTTTATTCGAGAGCTATAACATCAATGCCGTCATTCAGCTCGACGCTCCCGATTCCATGGTCACCGAACGCATCCTGGCGCGGCGCGCTTGCTCGCGCTGCGATCTCGACTACAACCTCATCGGCCACCGCCCCAAGGTCGAAGGCGTTTGCGACGTCTGCGGAGGGACCCTGGTGCAGCGAAGCGACGACCACGCCGAGGCCATAGCCAAACGCATCGAGGATTATCACGCCAAAACCGAACCCATGATCCAATTCTTCCGGCGCATGGGGATATTGCATTCCTTCGACGCCACCCGGAGCATTGGGGAAGTCAACCGCGCCATCAAGTCCTCCTTGGGTCTTCCCGATCAGGCCCGGCCGCTGAATTCGGCCACCTTGATGGCGGATAGCCCCACCCCGGGTATATTGCCGAACTGAATCCCGGTTAAAAAAGGCGGATCATGAAAGGCATTATTCTCGCGGGGGGCGCGGGCTCCCGGCTTTACCCCTTGACCCAGGTCGTCAGCAAGCAATTGCAGCCGGTCTATGACAAGCCCATGATTTATTACCCGCTCGCGACCCTCATGCTCGGCGGCATTCGCGAGGTTTTAATCATTTCGACCCCGCAAGATACCCCCCGTTTCCAACAATTGCTGGGTGATGGCTCCCAATGGGGCATAAGCCTCGCCTACCAAGTCCAGGAAAGGCCGGAAGGCCTGGCCCAGGCCTTTATCCTGGGCGAAAGCTTCATCGCCGAAAAACCGGTGACCTTGATCCTGGGCGACAACCTTTTTTACGGCCGCATGAAGCTCGATGAAGTCATCCGCCAATTCGAGAGCGGGGCCTGCATATTCGGCTATCCCGTCAGCGATCCGGAGCGTTATGGCGTGGTTGAATTCGACCCGCAGGGCAAGGCTATTTCCATCGAGGAAAAACCCTCGCGGCCCAAAAGCAAATTCGCCGTGCCGGGGCTTTATGTCTATGACGGCAAGGTTTCCGCCTTGGCCAAGGCGCAAAAGCCCAGCGCGCGCGGCGAATTGGAAATCACCGATCTCAATAACGAGTACTTGCGGCGCGGTGAATTGCAGGTAAGCGTCTTAGGCCGCGGCATAGCCTGGCTCGACACGGGCACCCATGCCTCCCTGCTGGAAGCCAGTCATTTCATTTATACCCTCGAAGCCAGGCAAGGACTCAAAATCGCTTGCCTCGAGGAAATCGCTTGTCGCCGTGGGTTTTTGAATGGTGAGGGCTTCCGCAAGACCCTGGCCGCCTTGCCCAAAAGCCCGTATAAAGACTACTTGCTACGGGAATTCCCAGAGCATCGGTAAACGACTGGCCGGGAGAATCGGCTTAAGGTCGTTTTCTCGGTTATCCCTTTCACCCTTGGAATTTTTAAACCACCCGTTGGAAAAAATGGACGCGTAATCGATTTCGCGGCTGGCAGCTAAAAGTGCCGGCTCGTTTCTGCGCGCTTTGGCTTTTAAAGGCTTGCACAGTTTGACCTTTTTCGGCCATCCTTTTTCGCTGATAAGGCTTATTATTGATGGATAGGCTTTCCGAAGAACTGGCCTGACAATCGGTCCAATTTCGGCCCATTGAGGGAGATTATTCATGAATTTGATTAAAACCGGCGGCCTGGTGGCTGCTATGGTGGGTTTGACGACCCAATTTGTTTTCTCACAGGCTTGGACGACGGCCTATACATCGCAGACCGCCACCGGTGATTGCGGCGGTTTGCCCGCAAATCTGAGCACGGGTTTCAGCGTGACTCCTATCGTCAGCAAGGCGCTTTTCGGCAGCGTCAATCCATACCGCGTCGTCAAAATGGCGTTTTTCTTGCAGCCCGGAGCTCAGAACACCGACATTTACATTGCTGAGAAGGGGGCGGGAGGCGAAAATGCACGCGTCCTTTACTATAACGGCGTATCCAAAAGCCTGACGGCCATCGGTACCCTTCCCAGCGTCAACTATGGGGGTGGATCCGTTGAAGAGCAAGGCCTTGTCGGCATTGCTTTGAATCCCAAGACCTTCGCCACTGACAATTTTCTCTACCTCTTTTACACGGCAGGCGCAGGCACCATGGGCTCTTCGACCGTGGGGTTCAAACTTTCGCGCTTCACCTTGAATCCCACCTCCAAGCAAATCGACTTGAGTTCGGAAAAGGTCTTATTGCAAATCCCAGCGGGAACCGTAGGACGCTGGCACACCGGCGGCGGCATGCAATTCGACAATGACGGGAACCTCTATATCTCGGTTGCCGATAATGAATCCTTGGCCACGGGTCCCGGCAATACGGCCGATTTGCGGGGCAGCATCTTGCGCATCAAACCCGATGCCTCCGACCCTAAGGGTTATACCATTCCCGCCGGCAATTTCGGGGAGTATTGGGCCCAGCAATTCACCAGTCAAGGCAAGACGGGCTTGGCTGCAAAGTACACCGATGTCGCTAAAGTCCGGCCTGAGATTTACGTCAAAGGCGTTCGCAATGTATACTCCTACAGCGTCGATAAGACGCGTCCGGGTTGGGTCGAATACTCGCAATGCGGACCGGATGCCCAGCGCGGCGAGACCCATAGCTTCACCACTAAGCCCGCATTCGGCGGTTGGCCTTTCTGGGTCTATGCCAATGGCAATCCGGTGCGACAATCGTCGAAGGCCTCCAACTATGACGAAACGGGTGAACCGAGCTCCACGGAATGGGGCAGCTTCAATCCGGCCAGCATGAGCACCCAAACCCCGGTCAATAACTGGTCGGGCAATAAAGGTGTGGATACCCTACCCCCTTACAATACCCCTTTCTATGGCGTCGCTGCGATCGGCTGCGCCGCAGGCGGGCCGATTATCCGTTATAGCGGTGACATCGCCAATCCCGGCCAAATGCCCCCTCATCTCGATAACACCATCTTGTTCGCCGATTACTCAAGCGACGGCAGCAATTCCATTTGGGCCATCAAGGTGAATCCGACCACGGGTGCGATCACAGGCTCGCCAACCCAGGTCTTTACCATGGCTCGTTCCGGGCGTCCCAACCTTTCAAATTCCGTTGATTTCCAGCAGGGGCCCGACGGCGCTTTGTATATGGCCGACTGGGGTGCACCTTGCTGCAGCGCTAGCCCGCCAGAGGATAGGAATGGTATTTCACGAATCAGCTATACCGGCACCTGTAAGGACCCCGGTCTCCAACCTGTGAAGGCGACACCGAAGGCGTTTTATAAAAACGCCGTTTCCTGGTTCCAGGTCAAATCCGGCCGCTTGGTACTCACCAATGACGGAAACGACCTCATCGCTAAAGGTCACCATACCATCAAGATCATGAATCTCAATGGCAAGGTCTTGCACACCTTCGAGGGCCAGGGTGCTCAATCCTATGAAATGCCCCAATTGGCCTCGGGGCAATTGTATGTGTTGCGAGCCGAGACCCCCATCGGTATCTCGGAACGCACCTTTTCCCAGCTCTGATGTCCTAAGGGACTGACCCACCGCATCCGCTTGCTCATTTCAAGCCGGATGCGGATCCCCTTCGTGGGTTCATTTTGCGGCCAGCGCCCAAAAGCCCGGCTTCACCTCGCTTTATCCCCATTTGTCTTCGCTCAATCCGGTGAAGCGAGGCAGTCTGGGGTTCCGGATTCCGCGCAACCAACGCCCATCTTCCAAGCCGCCCCTAACCCTACCCAGGCCGATATCGAGTTCGTTGTTGAGCGAGCCCGTGAGCGCATCCTGCGATACTTGCAAAAGCGGGGCGTCATCACCTTCGCCGCAGCTCCAGGCGATAATGAAGTGACCGCTCTTGGCCAATGAACGCTTGCACTTGCAGCCCGATGGCACGGTGACCGTCGAGTTCAAACGGCCGTGGTCCGACGGAACACGCAGCGTCGGTCTTGAACCCGAAGCCCTTATCTCACGTCGGGCGGCCTTGGTGCCTACCCCTAAGAGACATCCCGTGGCATGAGTTGTTGCGTCGGATCTTTGGCGAAGAGGTGGTGTGTCCTGGATGCGGCGGCAGGCTGAGGCTGGTGGCGAAGGCGGAGGAAACGGTACGGTCGATACTTTCGGCGATGCATTTGCCAATGGGGCCGACCGGCCCACCCAAAGAAACGAAGCCCATGTCGCCAGACGCCCACAAAGAAGAGCTTGAGTTGAGTGATTCCGGTGCAGGGGAAGGCACAGACTGGCCGGAGTATCCAGAGTGACTACGTCATACCTTGCGGGGGGAAAGGAGGATTGATGGGAAAAGGGCTTTGATTTTGCCGATGCAGTTGCTCGCATTTCAAAAAGATTTCGAATTTCCTATGATCTGATCCGTCACATATCATCACTTAAAAATGTGATATATTTTTCGTATCCTCGTGGATAGTGCGAGTCCATCCATTTGCGCCCTGGAGTGTCAGTAGATGAATGCAAGGCTGAATATCGGTTCGGATTCCTGTTCCAAGGCAGCTCCCGTTTTCCTGATATTTCTGTCGGCCATCCTGCTCTTCGACCGGGTCGCTCACTCCCGCGACCCAGGTGAGGGGAGTTCCGAGCCGGTGCCCGAGCAGACTAAAGCCAGGAACCCCGATTTCGACCTGACCTTCGCGAATGCCCTGCCATACTCCTCCGAGGCGGAAAGGCTGGGCCTCGCCGTGGACGAAGCCGAGGTTGGCCGCCGCATGGAGACCTATCGGAAGCTGTATCCCGAGAGCGAAGTCAACAGGATCAGGGTCAAGACCATCCTGCTTGCCGAGGCCTACGCGGAGCGGCAAGCCGCGGAGACCGGAATCACCGAACCCACGGCCCGGTTTGAGGAATTGAAGCCGGAAAATTTCCAGGATAATGCCGAGTTTGAAAGGGCCAGACGATCCCTCCAATCCCGCGACCATTTCGGGCGCGAAGAGGTAAGGAGTGCCGGCCTGAAGCTCCTGAACGAGGACAATCTGCGTACAAGGTTGAGCCGCCCTCCTCCGAAGGAATTCTGGCCTACCGCGGAACTGCAAATCCCGAGAGAGCGGACGGCTTGCCTGGCCTGGCTCGAGGGGGGATGCTATGTGACCGTAGATGAATTCAATGGCGCCGCCGGCCAGTTCCAATTCCTGCGGGAACTCCCTTTGGACTCGGCCCGAATAGGGGTTTTGTCGAAATACGCCCTGGCGAAGCATGCCGCCGACAAGGGGATGGCGGACAATCCGGATATGATAACGCGGGAAATGCTGCCAAGAATCAAGAAGGCCCGGGAGTTCGACCGGTCGCTGAAAATGGCCCGGGAATTCGGTATCCCCGAGATGAATGAAAGCGCCCTGCGAGACGCTTACAGTAAATACTACCGGCGGTATTTCCGGCCCCGCGAGGATGTCACGTTGAGCCTCATCGGCTCCAGCGACTCGACCTACATCGACTCCCTGCATGCGGTCCTGGTCCGATGGAGGGGGGATACGGTTTTGCGGAATGGCAAACCGATCCCGGCGGAGGTGGAACCGCCCCTGCCGTGGATTAGCCTCCTGGAATCGGATCTGCCACCCGAACTCGTGGCCCCGACGGATAGTTTCTGGGTCGGGGATTTTACGGCCCCGATCCGCACATCCTACGGCTTCTTCATCGTAAGGCTGACCCAGGTGGTTCCCGTGAAGGGGGTGTCATTCGATGATGCCATCGGCAAATTGACGTACCTCGCGACCCGGGACAATTTCCTGGAATTGGATTCTCTGGCCGAGGTGAAGTTCAGGCAGTACTACGATCGGCACCCCCAGGAATTCCTTCTTCCAGACACCTTGGAACTCCGGGCTTGGCTTGCCCCGGCCCCAACCGACAGTCAGGCGAAAGGGAAACCGCCTATCCGGGTTCCGCCGGACACCCTTCGCTTCCGCCCCCTGCGGCTGTCCTCCCTGGTATTACCGGATCCCCTCCGAATCGAGCTGCAAAATGCGGTACGCAAGGAGCGCCGAAAGGCCTTTTTCGGTCCTTTCGATGGACCGTATGGGCGATGGCATTTCGATGTGAAACGGGTCAGGAGAGCGGAAGGCCGGTTGCCCTATGCCATCGCCAGGCAGGCCATCCGGGAAAAGATCTCCGATCCGCCCAAGCCGTACAAGGACACTTTGACGTCGGATGCGACCCAGGATGAGGTGCTGCTCAAAGTGGTTGCGGCCCGGACGTTCTTGCGCGACCGTGAAGATGCGCAGCGCTTGGAGATTGACCGGGAATTCGAGGAGCGACTGCGAAGCGGCGCCATCGACACCGCCCGGATTCCGGAAGGGGAGGAGCGGCGTAATGGCATGCAACAAGCCCGGATAACGCTGGAAGAAGAAATCTGGAAAAAGAACCGGGAGAAGGAAAAGGATTTCCTCAGTGCCATGCGGATCGACTACCGGCTTTTGAACTGACCCGAGAAGGCAATACGTCGCCCCTAGGCTTCGCCTTTATCGGACTGCGTTTTCGGGGTTGGATGGGAGGTGATGCCTGGCGAAATAAAACGGTTAGGATTTGCAATGATGAAGAAAGAACTGTGTCGAATAGGAATTTTCCCATTCGAAAAATCAAAGGAGAATCGATGATTTCCATTTTCAATATCCAGAATATCTCCACCTTGGTCATCTGCGCCTTGTTGGGGGGGCAAGAGGCCATGGCCTGGTGTCCGACCCCGAGTGACTATACCATCAACTGCGCGGGTTGCACGGTACAGTTGACTTGCGATGTGTACAATCTCCAGGGTATCGTCATCCAAGGCAGCGATGTAACCTTCGACGGTCAAGGGTATAGCATTTACAATTCAACAGGCAATGCGGTAGGCGTGTTTTCCTCCGGCTACAGCACCGTCAAAAATCTGTACATCTATAATTCGGCAGTTTCGGGCGTCTTCGCAACCAGCACCCCCGGTGATTACTTATCCGTGCAAAATGTAACCGCCAATGGAGGGAATAGCGGCGTGGCGCATTACTACACGGGCACGTTGTCTATATACGACGGATCCTTTTCGGGCAATGCCTTTGGCGTTTACGCGGGGTATGGCTCTCCCACCGGGGGGTACGCAGACTCCTATAATACCATAACCGCGGGCAACACCCAGTGGGGATCCTATCGCGATTCGAAGCCCTGGTCTTTCCTTACCTATGAGCATTCGACCCATAACCTGAATCACGGTGCGTTCATACAGAACTCCCCGAGGTCGGAGATTAAGTATGGTTATTTCGGCTACAACGCCAACGGTAGCTCGAACGGACTTCGCTTGGAAAACTCGAGCGATAGCAAAATCATCGGGAATTCCGGAGGAAGCAACGCGAGCTACGATTGCATCACGGTTTCGTCTTCCAACATCACTCGTTCCGGGAATAGCTGGGGTAGCTCCAGCGGCTACTGCAATTAACGGCTGACACTTGGACGGTTCGCGTCCCCCCCCAGGAGAGCGCGAACCGGTACCCTATCCCTCGAAAATCGGACCACCGGATGGCTGGGTATTCTCGGTGGAACAGCGAGGTAGACCCTACCCACCGCCCACTCTTCATGGAGCTCCTGCAACACCGCCGTCACCAGGCGCAGGCATGAAGTTTCGTTCGGGAACAAGCTGGCGACTCGCGTCCGCCGCTTGACTTCCCTGTTCGATCTCTCAAGGACGGTCTGAATGAACCGAGGCGGAGGTCCAGGAAAAGCGCGAAGCAGCGACACGGGTATGGAAAAATGAAATCGGCGCAGAATGCGGCCTCCCCCAGTGCCTTTCTATTTCTGAGAGAAGGTAAAGGGAAGAAACTTACGCAGTTAAAACCCGTGGACGCACCAGGGGAGAGCGTCTAGGCTAACCTATCCCACCCGAGGGTAGGGATATAGGCTACTGGTCAATAAAGCCGGTTTAAAACATTTGCCGGGCAAAACTTCGGCTACCAACCTTGATGACGTAGATACCGGCCGGAAAAGCGGACGGCAGGACATACATCCTGTTATTCACCCGGGTCAGCTTGAGCGATCGTCCGTCGATGCCGGTCACGCTCACCCTGGGGTTTCCTTGGGCCATGGCCAATGGCAGTAGCAATTCCCGACCTCGAACGAGCGGCGATGCCACCAAGGATTGATGACCACGCCCCCCCCTAATAGCAGCAGGCGCTCCGGTGTCGGGCATGCTCATGACCCAGGCATTCAATACAGCCATCGCCGGCTCATTGACTTCGAAAGTAGCCAGCGGCGGCATCATGTTATTAGCCGGCCTAAATGCCTTGAAAAGATTGGAATCCGTTGGGACCAAGGTATTTCTAAACAACTGGCGAGCAAGTATTACGGACTTCTGGGGATATTTAGGGGTAATCAGGTAAACACCCATTTTCGGGTCGTCCTTCGGTGCGACGGGCGCAACATCGGGAAGCTCATAGTCTTTGGACGGCGTGAAGTAGGCATAGGTAATCCGGGTGGTATCCATGTCGAAGAAGTCATAGTTCAATTCGTGATTCGGGGATGCGCCTAATATCGTGCCGCGGTCTCCATGGCAGCCGGAACAGTTGGCGGCGATATAGGACCGCGCCCGATTCGCCAGGGTAGCCTTGGGTTCGGTAGAATCCAGACCGAACCACCTGGGCGAGCCATCCCAGGTCGGCGGTTTGGTGCCCGTAAGCAGGTTCTTGGAAAACCAATCCTCCAACTGGTTCACATTGGGATTGGTTGGAGAAGGACGGTTCAGTTGGGCCGTGAAGAATCCGAGCACGGAGCGGCCATGAGTCACCTCGTTGAATTGGGAGACATGGCACTGGTTGCAATCCGCTCGGGCCGGAAATATCCACTTTTTCAGCGCCGCGGGCTGGGCCAAGCCATTGGGAAACATCCGCAAGGTGGCCCAATTGCCGCTTAAATCGCCGGTATCCAGTACCAGATCGGCCTCGCGCTGGTCGCGGCGCCAGCGATAGCTGAAACCATACCAAGCGTCCACTTTGACCTGTTGAGCCACGGGTTCCGAGGGATTGCTCACCTCCCGCTTGAGGATGAGCAGGCGGGTTTCCCAGATGAGCCGGGTCGAGGTGTCGCCCGCCACGGTGTCAAAAGCGAATTCCTTCACGAAAACGGTGCTGTCCGGATAGGTCCAATAATCGTCCTTTTCCCGGAAACCGACGGACTGACCGGGTTTGAGGACGAGCCAGCGCCTCTTTTTCGCTCCATCACTCCAGAGCGGCGAATTCACGTCGTAATAATGGGCGGAGGAAATGATGTTCTTGTTAACGGCGAGATTGGTAAAGAATCCCGTCTGGGAAAGCAGCTTTGGGACCTTGGAGGTGTCCGCAGGGTCAAAATACTGCCAGTTCGTAAAAGGCTGGGCAGAAACCATACCGGTCGCAAATAGCAAGCCGAGAAGACAATGGACAAAAACAGACCTACTCATTGAACCCATCCCCGTAAAAAAAACTGGTAGAACCCTTCCCTAAATATATCCGGGAAAGTCGGCGGTGCGTAGGCAATTCGACCCCCTTTTCCCTATGCCACCTTGGCAATCGCCCAACCGCCGAGCCTTTTTCGATTCCAGTGAGGGACAGGTAACCGAAGCCCCTGCTTTTTCCGCTGAGACGAACGGTTTACCCCTGAATTGGCCCTGGCAATCGGCCCCCCATCCAGCGAATCTCCTCATCCAATTCCCCCAGAAAAACCGCGGCGACTTGCCGATTTTCGGCCCGGACATAAAAGGAACAAATCCGCCATGGCGCCACATTGGCATCGTGAAGCAAGCTTATGCCCAAGGAATGGCTTTTTCCCAATCGCCGGTGGCATTCATCGGGATGACCGAATGTTGCGGGCCATCAGCAGCAGGCAATCGTAAGGCAGGGCAATGGTTTCTTTGAGGTAATAGAGTGACCAGCGTATCCACCCATTGGCGGCCAGCCCGCTCGGCATGCTTTCCCGCAAGGTCCGGAATCCCAGCAGGCGGAAGAGGCAGAGGCAACGGTAAACATGGTAGCGATCGGTACAGGGAATGATCAAGGCATCGGGACCCCGGTCGCGGATGATGGTTGCGCAGCGGATCACGGATTCCAGGGTATCCTTGGAGATACCCTCCGACCAGATTCTTTCGGGGGGAATTCCCGCTTCGATCAGGGCGGCGCGCATGATGTCGGCCTCTCCATAACCGGACTTGCCGATTCCGCCGGTGACCAGGATATGGCAACCCGGATAGGAGGGCATCAACCGCAAGGCCGCGCCGATACGCCGCTGCATGGCCCCGCTGGGCTTGCCGGAAGGCGATACCGCCGCCCCCAGCACGACTAAAACCGTGGCTTGGGATTCAGGCACCGAGATCTTTGCAAAAGGCGATGCGGTGGCCCCGATTCAATTCATAGCGATAAAGATCGCGGCGGATTTTGAAAGCCGGGCTGCCGCCTTGCCCGCTCGTCCGCATCGCCCAGGCGCAAAGCGAATCGGCCTGGCCTTGATCGAAGTTGAATTGGATTTGGCCATTGGCTTGTCGCAACCCGAAGACCAAGCCGTAATTCTTGTTATTGCCGAGCGGCGGGCGTATCACCCCGACCACGTCTTTTCCGCCGAAAGCATATCCGGCGGCCGTCAGGTTTTTCTTACCCGAGGCGACATCGGTCAGAACCGGCGAAGAAGTGAGGAAAATTTCGAAATTCTTGCCGGCATTGTGAAAGGTTCCCGACCAGGTGTAGTGGGAAGACTCGCTTTCCAATCGGACGGTATCGGGTTGTCTCAAGGCGATATATTCCCTGTGCAAAGTATCCGCCCGCAACATTTTCCGATCGGCGTCCAAATACTCCACGGTTAAAGCCATGGACTCGAGACCCTTATCGGCTCCCGAAAAATCCAGGTTTTCCAAACCCCAGGATAGAGCGATGGTTTCACTTTCCCCCACTGCCACCAGATTGTAATCCTGCGGCCAGCCGTCGATGAAAATCGGTACGCCGTTCACCATGGGACGGTAGCGGAGAAAAGCCGCATGCATCCCGGGCTCAGGCCGAACCGAAACTTCGAAGCGCGTATACATCAGCGAATCGACATGGGCGCGGCTTTCCAGGGTTTGCAAGGAAGGCACCCGCCAGCCCAACGGTAAATGCCCCGCAGGTTGCGCGTAGGCCGAAGGAATGAGATGGAAATTCCGGAAACCCGTCCTGTCATCGGAACAAAGGCGAATGCCCTTGGGCGCATCGGGCGAGAGGCGGCAGCCTTGGTTGAGGCCCAAACCGCAATGGAGATCGACGGTATGGCTGCTGGATTTTTCGGGCAAGGTGAGGCAAATATGCGCGGGCTGCTCGGCCGTTCCCAGCGAGGCGAATTGCACGAACTTTTTCACCGAGGCTTCGTAACTCGCATGCTTGGCGGGAAACGCGATGTCGAGGCGGAATACCGAATCGCGGGGATCGATGTCGATGCCGGTGACGAGATTGCCCTGGATATTCGGCGAAGGCTGCCATTGGGAATACTGCAGGAAACCGACGCGGTTGCGGGCCTCGATGGAGTCTCCGGTGACGCGGTAATGCTCCCACACCTGGAAATTAAAGCGCCATTTCGAATCCTCACCCAAAGCCGCGGTAGCGCCGCCTTTGGATCCCGATGGAGGATTCAAAAGCAAGCGGCTGCACCCGAAGATGAGCAGGAAAAAGACCATGACGGTCGCGAATACCCACCCCAGGTAATGGGGGACGTCCTCCGAATTCCGGCTGCGGTTTTTGATATAGGCCATCAGAAAGGCGATGCCGGTGGTGAGGAAACCCCACAGCGCCGACATGCCCTGCGACAACCACGGCGCCAAATCCTCGAGGATGGGTTGTCCGGTAATGCGGCTGGCCAACCACAGCAATATCAGAATCAGGCCGACGGCCATGAGCAAAACGAAAACCGTGTCCAATAGCCCGAGTCGGGGGAGTTTTTTGCTCATGGGAGTCCCTTTCAACCGAAAGGATGCTGGTTTTTGACGGGTGAAAAAAATATAACCGGGGAAAATCCCCGCGGATCGGTAAGGTTTCCTAGTTGCAACAAATATCTAAGGCGATGAGTCGTATTTGGGGGTATTGTTTCCCACATTCAAAGCGGGAGGGAGGCTTATGAATCGGTCTCGGTTATTCATCATGACGGCGTTTACGGTTGCCATCGGCGCCGCTTTCGCCCAAACCAAGGTCACTTTGAATTTTCAGGTGGGAGGCAAGACGCGCAGTACGGCCATTTACGTGCCCAGCGCAGCCACCAAACCGCCGGTGGTCTTTTTTATTCACGGCGCCAATGGCAGCGGATCCAATTTTGAAAATGAAACCAAGGGCGACGTCATCGCGGACCGGGAAAAATTCATCGCCGTCTATCCGAGCGCTTCGAGCAATGGCGCAGCGGGAGTTTGGGACGATATGCAAGGCAAAGGCAATTTCCCTTTTTTCCTGGCCATCCTCGATACCCTCGACGCCCGCTATCATATCGACCGCGATAGGGTATACATGACGGGTTTTTCCCAGGGCGGCTTCATCAGCTATGCCGCGGCCTGCTTCTATTCCGATATCTTCGCCGCCGTCGCTCCGGTCTCGGGGCATACCATGAAATCCTGCGCCATCAAGCGCCCGGTTCCAGTTTTCATGACCTTTGGCGCTCAGGAAGGAACATCGTTCTTCGACGACCTCACCTATTGGAATGGCTTGAATAAATGCCCCGATACGCCCGCCAGCAAAGGTCCTTATCCCAGTTCCAAACCCACCTCCAAGGTCGGACGCATCACCTACGGGCCCTGCGACAAAGGCACCCAGGTCATCCTGGATTCCATTTCCGGGCAAGGCCATCAATGGCCGGGGACGAACAATATCAACCAGGCCGACGAGGTGTGGACCTTTTTCAAGACCTATTCCCTGGCCACGACCACCGGCATCGGCAGCTCTCATTCGATCCGGAAAAACGCCGCCTTCTCCGTCAACTATGTCGCGGGCCAGGTTTTCCTGAAGGGCATGGAGGGTGAGACCCAGGTCCAGGTGACGGACGCGGAGGGCAAGGAAATCGCCACGGTCATGACGTCGCAGCATCGCTTCGATTTCAAAGGGCGTCCCAGCGGGATTTACTTAGCCACCGTGGAAGAAAAGGGTCGGCGACGGTCGGAAAAGTTCATGGTGCCTTGAACGGCAGGCTTAAAAACGCGCGCGGCCTTCTTTCTTCCAGGGCGTGAAAGGAATGGGGCCGCGAGGAAATGGTTCAATGGACAGGATGCGCTAGTGGCGAGACAGTGGGAGCACCCTTAGCCTAAAGACCCCTTCCTCCAATGTTTGAGGAAGCTTCTCGAAACCGATAATGGCTCGGAAGCGGACACTATCCCGGGTGAGTGAGTTCCGGAACTTAAGGTCGATTCTAAGAGAATAGTAGGGTTCTACGTCTACGACTCCTTCGAACTCCAGGTTTTGGCTTGCGCGACAGGGGGAGATTCCGGAAAGTGGTTCCCAAATTCCGAAGCTGATGGCACAAGAGATGGGCCTGACGACTCCCCCGCCCCAACCCCCGGAAGTATGAGTCTTGCAGATTTCCTCGAGAAAGGCGTTGGTATCGCGAAGCACCTCCTCCACCACTTGGACGGTATCCACCGGCGTGACGAACCCGCACCCGTCCAAGAGGGCCAATTCTATCGGCCAGGTTTCCAGGGAATCTCCGACTCGGAACCTTCTGGAGACTTCATCCGAATGAATTCGGAAAACGCTGTCCCTTTGATAGCAATCGGAAGTTGCGGACAAGGGAATCCTGATTTCGTCTTCGGGAATCTCGTCCTTGCGCGGGAGGGCGAGGAGCAATAGCGGCACTATCAGGACGAGGTTCACATGTCCTCCAATTCCAGGTTTCCTGGCCCGGCATCCTCGCGGAAGGCGGCTTCGAGAATCACGGTTTCGCGAGCGGTTCCGCCGGAGCCGGCGGCATCTCTTTCCAATGTGAGCAGCTCGCCGGGTTGGAGGGCCAGCGCATGGGGATCGTAATGGGTCATCTGCTTTATCGAATCCAAGTATCCTGTTTAATGCCTGAAAACCGAATACAGTTCGCACAAGACGCGGTCGGATTCGGTTCCAGGTCCCGCGCAGTGCAGCAGATAAAGGTTGTCTTCTTCACGGACGAGCACCCAGTTTTCCTTTTCCAGGGGCAAGGAGATCCGGGAGGCGCTTTCATTCCAGCGATCCCTCAGCGCCTGCATGCTGGTCATGGCTTGGTATCCTTCGCGGGCGGTCATGTCCAGGGGTAATAGCCGGCAATAGCCGGTTTCCTCACCCATCAAGGCGGATAGGCCCAGCGAATCGGCGTTCATGGCCGAGTGAATGCCATCCTTCCAGAGGACGAGGTCGATGGCGCGCGGATTCGAGGACGCCTGCGCCGAGTCGCGATATTCGGCCCCCGCCAGATAAACATACAGGCCGGAGCTTTCGAGCTGCGCCCCGTCGGTGATGAAATCGGTGGCGATGATGTCGGTGAGGACGGGGGGCTTATCCGCGGTATCGATTTCGCCCCCATACACCGGATGCCATTTCAATTCGATGTAGCCTTCCCGGAACCTTGTGGCGGGTACGGATATTGCGGCTTGATGGATGAGGGCTTCATGGCGATAGCCTTGTGCCTTAAGCCCCGCCCCGTCGCCGACGAGGCTATCGGGCAAGGCGAAATCCACCGTGTCCGGGGGATTATCCCAAACCCTTCTTGAGCTATCCCCCGCGGGCGTTATCACCGTGAGGGAAAGCCGATCGGGTCGGGGATTCATGCCTTGGGGCAAAACGAGGCGCACGCCGGCGGGCGAGGCCGGGGATTTGTCCTGGGTGGTGAATAAAGAGCAAGCCGCCAGCGAACAGGCAGCCAGGGCCGGCAAGGCGAAGCCGAGCCAAGCTCCTGACCAGGTGATCTCGCAAGGAGTCTTGTGGCCCGCTCCGGCTTTAATCGGGCAATTCCCGGATTTTGGCGACGAGGGCGCTGGTGGAAAGTCCGGGGATTTTATCGATGATGTGGATGCGGCCGCCAGCCGCCTTGACCGTCGGCGCCTCGATGCAATCCGCGCCATACTCCGAGCCGTTGACATGCACCTGGGGTTTCACCTCGGCGAGGAAAGGCATGGGCACTTCCTCGTCGAAGATGTGCACGTAGTCCACGCAGCGCAAAGCCAGCAGCATGCGGGCCCTTTCCTCCTGGTGGATGATGGGGCGATGCGACGATTTGTATTTCCTGACCGATGCGTCGCTGTTGAGGCCCACAATGAGCACGTCGCCTTGGGCCCGCGCCGATTCCAGGATGAAAACATGTCCGGCATGCAATAAATCGAAGCTGCCATTGAGGGTCACCACGACCTTGCCCTGCGCCTTGAGCGAGCGCGCCAGGGGACCCAATTGCTCACGGCTCAACAATCGCGCCTCGCCGGCTTCCTGGTGCAGTAATTCTTCGCGGGTCACCGTGGCCGTGCCGAGCTTGGCGACGACCAGCCCCGCCGCCCGGTTGGCCAGATCCGCCGCTTCGCGGTGATCGAGGCCGGAAGCGCGGGCCAGGGCCAGGGTGGCCACCACGGTATCGCCGGCGCCGCTGACATCGTAAACCTCGCGGGCGACGGTAGGCATGGAAAAATGATCGCCGTCACGGCCGAAAAAGGCCATGCCCTGCGGGCCCAAGGTCATGAGGATGTCGGCTTGCAATTTGGCCACCAGGGACAAACCGACCCTTTGCAAGGCTTCGGGGGTGCAGGGGCTCTCCTCTTCCCCGAGCAGACCCAGGCTTTCTTTCCAGTTGGGCGTCAGGAGATCGCAGCCCACGTAAAGGGCGGCGTGTTTGGGGCGGGGATCGAGAATGACGGTCTTTCCCGCCGCATGGGTCAACCGCAAGACTTCACTCATCAGCCGGGGTGTGATGAATCCTTTGGCATAATCGGGAATGACGACCAGGGCGCAGGCGGGCAAATGGCGCCGGAAGGTTGCGAGGACGGAGTCTTCCGTGGCGGGGGAAATGGGATGGGTTTCTTCCCGGTCGAGGCGGAGCAATTGCTGCCGCGATCCCACCAGCCGGGTTTTGACCATGGTGGGCCGGCCGTCGTGAATGGCCTGGACTTGCACGCCGTATTCCTTCATGAGTCCGGCGAATTTCGCTCCGCCGGCATCCTCGCCGTATAGCCCGAGCAGGATGGCCTTGCCGCCCAAGGCGGCGATATTGGCGGCGGTATTGGCGGCTCCGCCGGGAACCAAGCGGGTCTTGCTCTCTTCAATCCGTAAAATGGGCACAGGAGCTTCGGGGGATATGCGCGAGCAATCGCCCATCAGGTATTCGTCGATAAAGACATCCCCCAGGACCAAAAGGGTTTGATCGGCGAATGCGGCCAGTTTTTCGTTCAAATTCATGCCCCAAAGTATACCCAGCCAATCGGCTTTCCGGTATATATTAGGTCTCCCATGTCCGGCGGCGCGCATCGATTTTTTCCGGCTATCCAGCGGCAACCGTGGGTGTTCCTAGCGCTCGCCTTGGTGTACTTGGTTTATGCCGTCCTGCCGCATCAACACCAATTCACCCATAGCCACCCCTATGCCGGGGCATTCCACCAGCATCCACAACAGACTTATCACGAAGTCATGCTGGAACGCCAGGTTTTGGGATTGCTGGGCTCGAACCATGGGGATGTCGAGACGCGACTCTCGGAATACCGGGGCGGGAAGGAAACCGTTGAGCCCGCATCGCCGGCCGATAAAAGGCTTTACCCGCTGTCTCCGGGACAAAAGGGCTGGACGGTGACCGGGCAAGCCGCCCATACCCACTTCGTTTCCGACGCCAATCTTTTAGCCCTGCTCTTTAGCCTCGCCCTGCTCTGGGTCTTTCTCGGGCTCATTTTCACGCCTGCCTGGGCCTTGCCCTGGATGCCGGTGCCTCCGCTTCTGGCTACCGGCGCCCGCGATCCTCCCCGGTCTTAATTCTCTCCAGCCATTACCCGTCTGAAAACGATCCGACCCCATGCGGATGGTTTTCGCCATGCGTTTTCCAAAACCCATTGCAGGCCGGGGCCTTCGCGCTTTGGCCGGAGATTGAATCATGTCCTTACTACGCCATTTACCCTTGGGGCTATTGGCCTTTTTCACCCCCCAGGCCCAGGATACCACGGCCTTGGAATTGCCGGAAAAAACCGCGCTGGGGCACCTGCCTTTTACCGCGGCGAGCAGCCAAAGCCTCCGCGATCTCGATTTTCAAACCCGGGTCATGCTCAAGCCTTCGGACTTGATCAAGGTCACGCCCGGCCTTTTCACCGGCCAACACGCCGGGGGCGGCAAGGCCAATCAATACTTCCTGCGCGGCTTCGACATCGATCACGGCACCGATCTTTCCCTATGGGTCGACAACTTGCCGGTGAATATGGTCTCGCATGCCCATGGCCAAGGCTATGCCGATTTGCATTTCATCATTCCCGAATTATTCCAACGGGTCGAGGTGAATAAGGGGCCTTATGCGGTGGATTACGGGGACTTCGCCACCGCCGGGGCGGTGCGCATGCTCACGCGCGACCATTTCGACGAGAGCTTCGCGTCCATGCAGGCGGGCATGTTCAACGATTTCCGCTTTCTCGGCCTATGGGCCGCCGGCGATTCTTTGCTGACGCCCACCGTGGCCGCCGAAATCGCCCGCAATGACGGGCCTTTCGACACTCCCGAGGATTTGGAGCGCTACAATCTTTTCGCCCGCTCCAAACTGTGGCAAAGCGACGCCGCCAGCCTCGATTTGACCTTCATGGGGTATGGTTCGGATTGGCATGGATCGGGGCAAGTTCCCGAGCGCGCCGTGAAGGACGGCTCCATCACCCGTTGGGGAACCATCGACCCCACCGAAGGTGGCAATTCCATGCGCCACAGCCTGTCCTTGCGCCTGAAAAACCGCCCCAAGGCCGACGGCGACGAATGGAATCTTTCCGCCTATTTCCTGCAATACCGTCTCAATCTTTATTCCAACTTCACCTTTTTCGCCGAAGACCCCGTGCATGGCGACGAAATCGAGCAAGTCGATAGCCGTGTCGTGGCTGGTTTCCGCGCCGACTCGCGCCGCCAAAACCCTTTTCTGGGCCTGCCGGCGGAAACCTGGGTGGGCGCAGAATTGCGCAGCGACGCCATCGAGAACGCGCTCTACCATGACGCCAAACGGGTACGCATCGGAACCACGGTGCATGACGATGTCCGTGAAAGCAGTCTCGGGATTTTCGCCCAGGAAGACGTTCAGTTGCTCCCCCGGTTGCGGGTATTGGCGGGCGGGCGGGCCGACTATTTCAGTTTTGCCGTCGGCGACCGCCTGGAAACCCCTTCCGATTCCGCTCCCAAGACCTCGGGCGTGAGGGCGGCGTCGGTATTCAGCCCCAAGGCGAGCGTGGTGATGGGACCTTTTTACCGCAGCGAATTTTACCTGAACAGCGGCTATGGCTTCCACAGCAATGACGCGCGGGGCGTGGTCGCGGGTAGCGATCCAGTTACCCCATTGGCCAGGGCTCTCGGCTATGAAGCCGGCTTGCGCACGGGACTGGTGCCGCGGCTGAGCCTGGCCGCCGCGCTATGGGCCTTGGACATGGAAAGCGAACTCGTCTGGGTTGGCGATGCGGGTAATACGGAGCCCCGGCCGGCCACGGAAAGGCGCGGCGTCGATTTGGAGGCCCGCGCCACCCTTTTGCCCTGGTTATTCGCCGATATCGACATGACCTGGGCCAAGGCCGTCTACGTCGAAAACGCCGGCAATGGCGATGCCGTCGCCTTGGCCCCGACCTTCACCTTGGCCGGCGGCCTGTCGGTCACGCATCCCAGCGGCATCAAAGGCAGTTTGCGGGTGCAACATTTAGGCGATAGGCCGGCCACCGAGGATGAAGCTTTGACCGCCGAGGGGTTTACCGTGGTGGATTTGGCCGCCATGTACCGTTGGAAGGCCATCGAATTTTCCCTCGACATCGCCAACCTCTTCGATACCGATTGGCGCGAGGCCCAATTCGCCAATGAGAGCCGCCTGCCCTCCGAAGCCGAGCCCGTCGCGGACATCCACTTTGTCCCGGGCAATCCGCTGACGGTGCGGGGGGGAGCCAAGGTCTTTTTCTGAAACGAAGCCTGGGGATGTCAGAGTCCCCAGAGCCCTCACTCCACTAAAAACGTTTTCGCCGCGCTTTGCTTGCCGGCCCGCACTCTGAATAGGTACAGACCCGGTATCACCTTCATGCCGGTCTGGCTTCGGCCATCCCATTGAATGGTGTTTTGATGGGAGTTATCCGATAGGGAAGAGAGGGTTCGGATTTTTTTGCCCGTCGTGGAATAGATATCCAGGAAGGTTGGGGTACCCGCGGCGGAATAAGTGGTGACGACCATGCCATTGCCGTCGCCTTTTGAAAAGGCAAACGGGGATCCGAAATGGCTGCGGATAGGCTTTTTGACCCCGGTGCCTTCCCGGGGAACTTGCATATGCACATAAGCGCCGTATTTTCCACCGGCCATCACATCCATGAATCCGTCGCCATTCAAATCCGCCGTGGCGATGAATACCCCGATACCCGACTTATTGTCGATGAGATGGGGGGTATAGGTGGCCGATCCGTCGGCCCCCCGCTTCAATTGAAACCAGTAAATCACCGGGTCGCCTTTGGCATCCGGGTCCTGGTTTCCCGAGCCGTGCACCATCCATCTTTTGCCAGCCAGGATGTCGACTAGACCATCCCCATCGACATCGGCGAGAGAGACCCCGTGAGGCTGGGAAAAGGCGGCACCGTAAGTGCTGACCTCTTGATCGCTCCCCATAATGGTGTGTTTTTCAAAGGTGATGCCTCCCGCTCCATCGTCTTTATTTTCGAACCACGCCAATCCCCAGCCATGGGCGTTGATGGCGGTGATGACATCATTCCTGCCGTCTCCGTTCACATCGTAGGCATAGAGTTGGGCCGGGCCTTGGGAGCAACCGGTGATGGGGGCGACGAAATTGAAGGGATGGAAAACCCATTCCGGATCCCCGGCCAGGGAGGCGGGTTGTTCGTGCCAACCGTCCTTGATGATCAAGTCGATGCGGCCATCGTTGTTCACGTCCCCCGAACCCATGCCGTGGGTATTCGCGCAGGGCTGGGAGGATATCTTGTGGAAAGTCCAAGCGCTATTCGGATTATTCCAATCCGCGGCGGCATACCCATACACGTTATTGCTTAAGCCCACGAATTCCGGTTTACCGTCGCCGGTGATGTCGGTAAAAATCGGGGTTTCCCCGTCGATGCGGGGAAAGGCATTGCGGGATTGCCAGAGGGAGGTGGTATTTTTCGGGTTTTCATACCAAAAGGCTTTTCCATTGCCCGCCGAATTGATGATGACTTTATCATCCCAACCGTCGCCATTGATGTCGTAACCGAACTCTTGCCAAACCGCCGCCCAGGCATTTTCCAGATTGGTGACTTCGGCGAAGTTGGCCACCTGGTATTTTTCGGTGAAGTTGGGGCCGACATACACATAGCTTCCGGACGTTACGTCCAGTTTGCCGTCGTGATTGAAATCTCCGTACGCGACCGCTTCGGTGAAGTATTTGCTCGTCAGGGTGACCTTGGTGAAAGTGACCTCGGCGCTGAAGACGGTTGGGGTCAAACCGGAAAGCAGAACGGCGGGAAAAACCGAATTTCTCCAATGGGAGGTCTTTCTTCCCGGATTTCCGAATGAAACCATACTTCACTTCCTCCGCTCGGCCAATTGAATGAGAATGGGCCTATTTTCGGTTGAATCCAGGCGAAACGCCGGCTAATCCATTCAACCTATCTCCATAACCCAACTCCGGCAGGGAAGTTTTTCACTCCATCCGAGGTGCCCACCAATTCCCGGAAATGAGCAGGAGCGAGAGCATATCCAGGCAGTCGGCGTAGTAATAGGCGGGTCGGCCCAGCAGGGACCAACCGCGCGTCAGGAATTCCTGCGCCTCTCCGTCGACCATGCTACCCGCCAGCATGGGAGCCATGAAGGTCATGCGCGCGCGCTCCAGGCTTTTCACCTCAAACTCGACCTTGTCGCCGTTCAAGTGATAGCCATGGTGAATCGCCATGGGATTCCCCTGGGTGATACCGCGCAGCCACCGCGTCATGCCTAGCAAAATGGCCTGGGATTCAGGAGTGCCGTAATGCGCGAAATCAGCGGCCAGGCGCAAGGGAATGCGACAGGCATTCCAGGAAAAGGCCCCATCCGTAGAGCGTTCGAGAAAGTTGGCCCGCGCGGGTTGAGGCGGATCCCCGATGATGAAATCGGGAACGAGGCCGGTATCCGGCGCATGGGTTTTAACCACGCCTTGCATCAACTCCAGACAGCGTCTTTTGGCCTTGAGCCAAACCGCATCTCCGGTGGCGTCGTAAAAGGCCTGGAAATGCCCCGGCATCCAATCGGATGGGCGGCTGTTATGGGCGTCCTTATCCCAATCGCCAAGCAAGGTGCGGCCATCAACCGCCAAATTGGAAACCCGAATGCCTTCCGTGATGATACGCCGGGCCTGGGCGAGATAGGGGACCTTGCCATCCGAACCCCATTGCGTATGCGCCAGCAAGAGCGCGTAAGCGATATCCATGTCGCCGTCGGTGGCCGAATCATTGGCCAAGCCTCCCTCATCCTCAGGGACCACCCAAGACATCAAATGCGGATTGGTTCGGCTGCGGTGGTGGTCGTAGAAGTTATAGAATCCGTCGAAGTATTCCTGGGCTCTCTCCTCATAACCCGCCATGAGGACGAGGATAATCATGCCATAGCCATGAGCCTCGGAAATGGTCTTGTAATTGCCGCCCTGGAAGTTATCCGGCCGATCGATGTAAAAGCCGCCACCCGGCGTATGGCCATTGGACTCACGGATATAGGTCTCGCGGAAGTAGTCATAGAATTTCGCGACCGCTTGCTCTAAGGGAATATCGGACCCGGGTTTGCAGCAGCCCGGGAAGGCGAGGCTTTGCGGGAAAGGACGGGTGGTGGGCATGGGCGACGAATTTAGGATATAAAACCCCACTTTTCTCGCATATCCAAAGCAGCTCAAGGCCGCAACCCGATCGATAAAGGGCAGCCAAGCAGTAGGATCCGATCATGCGGCAAGATGATAGCCAGGCAGGGTTCACCCTCATCGAGGTGCTGGTGGCCATAACCCTTTTGGCCTTTTTACTGATAGCGGGTATGCGCCTTTCCGGAACTTCGCGCCATGCGAATGTTCTCGGGCGCGATTTGGGCAGCAGTTCGGCCTTGCTCAATACCTTCGTCGAACAATTGCGCGCCAAGGACGTGGACCTTTTGCCGAGAAACCGCGAAACCCGCGATAGCTTGGGCGGAGGGGTTTTCATCACCTGGAAAATATTCGACCAAAGCAGCGCGATTCCTTACCGTCAGCCGAGCGGCCTGGTCCTGTTGAACGCAAAATTGAATTGGAGCCGCTGGGGGAAAAACCACCTGGTGGAAACGAGTACCCTGCTCACCAATCAATGACAATCGGCATGACATGTTAGCGCGCAACCGGCATCCAGGGATCGAAAGGGGATTCACCATCACCGAACTTTTGGTCGGCATGGTCGTATCGGCTCTTGTCGTGGCCGGCGCTTACCGTCTATTGCGCGGCTTCACCCAGAGCGGATTGACCCAGCAAACCGTGGCCGATATCCAAAACGAAGTCCTGCCTTTGCAGAACAAGCTGGAAAGGGATATCCGCCGGGCCTCGCACGGGATGCCCTCGATATCCACCACCACGGACACCGGTGGCAGGACCGTGAGTTTTTACGCCATCGAAATCAACAAGCAAAACCGCGGCGTTTCCCGGCTGGCGGTACGGGGTAATTTTTCGGGCATCCGCGCCCAATTGCGGCAGGACGCGGCGGTGGCGGACGTTTACCTCAACCTGCAGGCCCGGACGGCCCGGGGCTTCAAAGCCAAGGACTTGGTTTTGCTGGAAGCCGGAGAAGCCAGCGAAATCGTCACCATCGTATCGTCCGATACCGTATTGGACAGGTTACGCACCGGCGCCAGACGCCAGGACTTCCCCGCCGGATCTTCGGTAGCCAAGATCACCACCGCGGACTATAAACGGGCAGGAGCGGGCAAATTGGTGTATTGCGACGATCAAAGCCGTTGCGATACCTTAACCCGGAACCTGGACAATTTAAAGGTGTCTTTGCGGACCTTGGACGGCGGCCTCGATTCCCTCCCCCCTCTCGATTTGGCGCGGGGGCAAGCCTTGAAATACGAGATCGTCCTGCGCAAACCGAAAACGGCGGCCGGGCGCGATTCGGTATCGCGATCGGCATCCGGAGAAATTACCCTCAGGAATTTGATGCTATGAAAAGCCAGCGCGGCGCCGCCCTATTGATCGTCCTGGCCGTTTCGGTGGTGCTTCTCATTCTCGCGGGAGCCACTTTATACCGCGTCAAAACCGGACTAAGCCAATCGGGAGATCAAAAAGCCGGCTTCCAGGCCTTGCACGCCAGCGAAGCGGGCATAGCCTTTGTCCAGAACAAACTCAATAACCTTACCCTCTGCAATCCCTGGTTCACGCGCGAAGACTCCCTGGCCGTGGTTCAGACCATGCGGGACACCACGGTAGCCTTGCCCAGCTTATACGGCAAAAAACGCGCTTTCCAGGTGGATCGCATCACCTTCATTCCCCAGGCCCGCCCCATTCGCCTAAGCTTCATCTCCGAGGGCGGCGCCTACGATTCGGCTTCCCAAGGGCTCGCCGCCCGGGGACGGCGTGCCATCAAGGTTACCCTGCGCATGCGCACCCTCGCCGACTATGCCCGTTTCACCGAAGGCGGAACCATATCCTACGGTGCCGACGCCACTATCAAGGGACGCGTCCATTCCGGCGGCAGCGTGGCCTGTAACGGCGATCACATCACCTTCAATAAATTAGTGACCTATGCGACCAACCTGACCATCGGTTCCGGCGTGAACCCGTCCACCATCGTATTCCGCCAGGGTTACCAGCGCAATACCACCAATCCCATGAGCCTCGATCATATCCACATCCCCAATAGCGAATCCCGCCCCCTATGCGGATCCAGCCTCGCCCGGACTTACCAGGAATTGGCGGAAGGTTCGGTATCCGGCGAAGGGCGGGGGTTTTCCTATACGGGTTCGAATCCCTCCACGGTTTATATTCCGCTGGATTCCGTGAAGATATCGGGCGGCAAGGTAAGGATGCCCTGGTATAACTTCGACGAGACCAAGGCGAATTTCCTGGGGGCGCGCATCCGCGTCGATTCGGTGGCGACGGGGGATTTCAACGGCGTCATTTACGCGGGCGCCGACATCATGGTCAAGGGAAACTTGCGCGGGGTTTCCCTGACCTTGGCTTCCATCGACGACATCATCGCGGTCGGCTCCATCACCTGCATCGGCAACGAAACGACGGCTCCGGATAACCGGGTGACTCTGGGCCTCATCAGCCAGGATAAATTTTTCATCTGGGAAAAAACGCCTACTCGCACCACGGTCGAAGCCGTCATCGTGGCGGAAAACGATAATATCAGCAACAAGGGCGGATACAATACCGGCACCAGCAGTTGGGAGGCATTGGGGACGACGTCTTCCCATCCCGGGTTGGACTCCCTGGGCAATGCTTCGAGCAATAGCCTGGCCCGCAATTGGCAAATCCGCATGGTGGGCGGCATCATCACCGAAGGCGGCGGCAGCGCCGGCCCCTGGACCAGCATTTCGGGGCCGGGAGTGGTCACCCGGGTCTACGACTTCGACAATGACATGCTGTATAGCCCTCCGCCGAAATTCCTGTTGGTGAGGGCGCAAAGTTCCGGGTTGCCGCTTTGGGAAGTCGTCGACTGGGAAGAAGTCGCCGTCGGCGAGGTACAAGAACCATGAAGTCCCTCTGGATGCATGCCAAGGAATGGACCGAGGTCCAACGCCTGCAAAAATTGCACGCCATGTCGAAAAAACTGGCGGGTGGAAGCCAAAGCCAGCAGCGCCGCGAGAACCGGGAAAACGCCAAACGCAGCGGGCAGCGCCAATTACTCCTTTTTCTGGGAGGCTTGTTTATCCTGGCCGCAAATGTCGATATGGCGAGGCCCAAACACAGCCTGCTGCTCGAAGCCATCGGGCCGGTCAGCGATTTGGAAAAGTCGCGGGCCTATTTTCCCACCTTGGCCGAATTGCCCGGTCCCGGCACCGCGCTCAACCGGGGCTTCCCCATGGATGCCATCCCCAACGCACCGATGGCCGCCCGCGTCGGAAGCAATGGTTTGCAGGAATAGGGCGCCGAGGGACTTCGACTCTCGTTACGCCGCAACCACTATTTGCCCCGCGCCAACCTCATCGACCGGGTAGGAGGATGGGGAGGGCGCGACCGTCGACGGTATAGCCGAAGGCTGCCTCACCGAGTTCCGCTCCGCGCCCGGGCAGCAGGCCGAAGGGGGCACGCTGTTTCCGGGAAGTCCTGGGTCGCCCCAGAGATACGGTCGGGCATTCGCTGCGGGTGTCCCCTTCTCCGCAGGGCAGGACATAGTTCAATCCGTTTTTCACCAAGGTGCGGAAGCTCGCGTTGGAAAAGATGCTCGAACCGTTGCCGAGAATGGTGGTGAACACCCGGGAGTTTCCCGCCTTGCGGGTCCACGCGATGGGTCCGTCGGATTCGGGGTAATCGGTGGTGACGACGACGTTGTTGTCGGACGCGAAGGTCATTTTCAAATAGATCTCGTCATTCACCGTGAATTGGGCGGGAAGCCCGGCGGCCGCGGGATCCCCGGGCTTGTTCACCTTACAGTTGATGTTGACGGGGATCTTGTAAGTGGAAAGGTTGTCCTGGTAATAGGCGGAACTACGGTACTTGCCTCCGGCCATGGTTTCGAATTCCGGAAAGAAGGGGTAGGCGGCCACCGAATGGTGCAGGACGAACATGCCCACACCCTTTTCCAGCAGGGCGCGGAAATTCTGTTTGTGCTTTTCGGTCAGGCTGTTGCCGGGATTCTGGTGGTTGTAGAAGACCAGGATGTCGTAATCCCAATCGGAGACATTCTCGAAGACTTCATGGCCGACGGCCAGCGCCCGCTTTTCGATTTTGGCGCCGGTGCTTTGCCACAGCCCATCGAAAGCGTTGGCGTCGAAGTCGTGCCCTCCGGTGACCACCAGGACCTTGGACTGGGAGGAGAGCTGAGCCGAGGCCGCCGCCGCGCTCAGGGCGAGGGCCGTGATCCACTGGCGTAGCCGATTCATGGCAGAAACCTTGGGGGAGCAAGGAAGTGGCGTCCAGGGATATGCCATGGTGAAACTCCGTTGAGGCTAGGGTGAATACCTTGGCCAAATTAGCACCTTTTCCCATGACACTCCCCAGTTCGCCCAAACGGCTCAGTCGGCCGTTTTTCCCAGGGTCGGTCGCCAGCGGAAACGCTCCCAATCGACCCGCCCTTCCGCATCGACTTCCACGCCTTCCCGCCTGAGACGGCGGGCTTGTTCCTCTCCGGCCTCCCCGGTCAAAGAAATGCGCCCGGATGCCCCGAGGACGCGGTGCCAGGGAAGTTTTTCCCCCTTGGAAAGGCTATGTAACACGCGCGCTACTTGGCGCGCCGCCTTGGGCAAGCCAGCCAGGGCGGCCACTTGTCCATAAGCGGCCACCTTGCCCCGGGGAATCGACTTGAGCAGGGTCAGAATACGCTCCGTCGCGGGAGCAAGCGACGGGCTACGCTCCAGGGATCGGCGACGGGGCGATTTCATTGCTGATCTCATTTGCGACAACCCTTTCCCTAAGGGAATACTTATAATCAGGAAGGATGAGCCCCAAGGTCCTTTCCGCGTCTTGTTTTGGCCGCATTGCGGTTCTTTCGCTCGGCATCGCCTTATCCGCGTGGGCCATCGTGCCGCCCAATCCGCAAAGCCTGCTCGCCGCCAAGAAGGTTTTGCTCATCAATGGCAAGGAAACCTCGGGTTCCCACTTCATGGCCCGCCAAGCCCTGGCGACGAAATTCGCGCAATTGAAAACCCTGGTGGGATTTCAACTGACCACCGCCGATGGCGCCAATCCGCCCACCCAATTGGACGGTTATGACATCATCATCTTCAGCTATTGGTTCGACAACCAGCTTTCCCCGCCGGCTTTCCAGGCCGCGTTTAAAAACTGGATGACAGCGCCGGGCAAAAAACGGGGCTGGCTGGGCACCCATACCTCGGGTGCCAATGAACCGGGGGAGTGGGATTGGCTGCGCGACAGCGTGACGTCCATGAATTATTTCGTCCATACCGGCGACGCTCAAAAGGGCGTGGCTAAAAAAACCACCGACCCCGAAATCATCGATCAGCCCATCCTGTCGGGTTTGGCCGATACTTTCCAGGCCGTGGATGAGTGGTATGAATTCGACCAGGGCAAGACTTGGCCCGCCGCGAAGGTAATGTATTACCTCGACGAGAAATCCCTCGCCCATCCCCTGGCGAAACCCATGAATCCCCATCCCATGGCTTGGTACCGCGAGGATTCGCTCACCGGCGCCCGGTTTTTCTTCACCCCCATGGTCCATGATGAAAGCGGCGTCAATAGCACCGCCGGCAATGATTTCTTCGCCAGCCTCATGCTGAGGGGTCTCGAATATATCGCCGGCTATGAAACTCCGGAAGTCACCCTCAACGGGCGGAATGGGTTTCCCAAAGGGGAGGGCATACAAGTCGAAGAGCGGCGGCTGAAAATTCGTTCCATGACCGCCTATCGGGTCAGCGTCTTTTCGTTGACGGGGAAGCAGGTTTACGCCACTTCGGCCGGCCGGGGATCGGAATCGAGAGAAATCGAATTGCCGCCCGGGTTATATACCCTGAACATCACCACGGCGATCCAAGAGTACCAGGGAAGGGTCTTGGTGAAATAGGATAGGCTTACCCGCCGTCCAAGTCGGCCAGAAGGCCCCGCAGAGAGGGACCGATGCGCCTCAATTCTTCCCGGTGGACCGCGCTCAACTTTTCCAGCGCTTCCCGCCCTTTCGGGGTAAGGTGGACGTGCACACGCCGCCGGTCTTCCGGAGCGGACGTGCGGACCATGAATCCCGATTTCTCCAGACGATCGACCAGGCCCACCGCGCTATGGGGCCGGATCTGCAATTGCCCGGCCAGTTCCCCCAGCGTCGCCCAGTTCCTGCCTGGAAACCCTTCCACGGCCAGCAAGGCCTGGTGCTGTTGGGGTTCCAGCCCCAAGGGTCGCGCCGCTTCCTCACTGAAGTGCGCGAAACGTCTTAGGGCATGGCGGAAAGCCGCCAGTTTTTCAAAATCCACTTTGCGGAGTTGGAGCCGTTTGGGCATGGCAAACCCAATATAGATCGGGACCGGAACCCGGCGTACAATTGGAATACATCGTAACACGATATATATTCCGGCCCGAGAAGAATCATGATCGCCCATTTCCGCTCCAAACCAGATCCCGAAGCCCGTCTCGCCGATTTCACCCGCGATAGCCGCATTCTACCCTTATCCCTGCTCGCCGGCTTCATTGGCCTGGTGGCCGCAGGCTCGGGCTGGGCCTTGCTGCGGCTCATCAATTTCGCCACCCAGATCGCGTTCCATGGGCGATTCTCCTTCCTGGACGCGCTTCCCGCCGGATCCCGTTGGGGTGTTTGGGCTCTGTTCGTACCTACGGTAGGGGGCCTCGTGATCGGTTTGATGGCTCGCTTCGGATCAGAGAAGATCCGCGGGCATGGGATCCCCGAGGCCTTGGAGGCCATCCTAATCGGACGCAGCCGCATGACCGCCAAGGTGGCCGTCCTCAAGCCTCTTTCCTCCGCCATCTCCATTGGCACCGGTGGGCCTTTCGGCGCTGAAGGGCCCATCATCATGACCGGGGGGGCCGCAGGCTCCCTGATCGCCCAATTGTTCCACCTCACGTCTGCGGAACGGAAAACCTTACTGGTAGCGGGCGCCGCGGGGGGCATGGCGGCGGTTTTCGGCACGCCCATGGCTGCCGTGCTCTTGGCCATTGAGCTCCTGCTATTCGAATGGCGGCCGCGATCCTTCATTCCCGTGGCGGTGGCCGCCACGGCGGCGAACGTTGCGCGCGGCTGGCTGCTGGGCTCAGGTCCGATCTTCCCCGTCATTCCCCACGGCCATCTGGGCGGAGTGCAAATCGCTTGCGCCTTCGGCCTCGGCTTGGCCGCGGGCTTGGCTTCGATGGCCCTCACGGCACTCGTATACACCTGCGAAGACGTTTTCGGCAAACTACGCGTGCATTGGATGTGGTGGCCGGCGCTCGGCGGACTGGTCGTAGGGGCCGGAGGACTCTGGGATGCGCGGGCCTTAGGCGTAGGCTACGGGAGCATCCACGGCTTGTTGCTGGGAAACGTTCCCGGGGGCCACCTGGCGCGCCTGACCGTGGTGAAGGCGATGATTTGGGCGGTTGCGTTGGGTTCGGGGACCTCGGGCGGGGTACTTGCACCCTTGCTGACTTTAGGCGGGTGCTTGGGCGCCTTGGCCTCCGCTTGGCTGCCCGCAGGCGATCCTTGTTTGTGGACGCTGGTGGGCATGGCCTCACTAATGGGTGGGACCATGCGTTCTCCGTTGACCGCCATCGCCTTCGGGATCGAACTGACCCACGATATCGCTACCTTACCCGCGTTATTGGCCGGTTGCGCTGCGGCGCATGGCGTCACCGTCCTCTTGCTCCGCCGTTCCATCCTGACCGAGAAGCTTGCGCGGCGCGGCTTGCACCTATCGCGCGAGTACACGGTGGATCCATGGCAACTTTCGCGCGTCGGCGAAATCATGGATCCGGCGCCGGATTCGATCCCAGCCGATCTCATGCTTGATACCCTTTCCTCCCGCCTGGCAGCAGGCGACCCCGAGTTGGGGCACCATCACGCCTGGCCGATCGTGGATCCCGGCGGAGGATTGGCGGGCATCCTTACCCGCGGAGATCTCGTTCGCGCCTTGGGGCGTCCCGGGGGAGGAGCCTTGACGGTTCTCGAAGCAGGCAGCCGCGCGCCGGTCACGGCGTTCGCCGATGAAACCCTGGAGGAAGCGTCGGCCCGCATGCTCGCATGCGGCATAGGGCGGCTGGTGGTGGTGGAGCGGGAAGCGCCTACGCGCGTCATCGGGTATATGGGGAGGTCCTCCTTGCTGACATCGCGTCTGGTCCGAATGGATGAGGAGTCGGTGCGCGAGGGGAATTGGGCCATTCCTTTCCCGGAGGGCAAGAAAACGCGGCGACCCAAGAGTACCAGGGAAGGGTTTTGATGAAATGGGGTAGGCTTCACTTCCCCCGCGAGTAACCGATAAAGGACGTGTCCGGGAATTTCCAACCCGCCTGGGTGGCCATGGCGGAAATTTGTCCCCGGTGATGAAAGCCATGGGTTATCGCGTGGAGCACCATATCTTGCACCTTCGAATTCATCGGCGTCCCGTTGATCATTTGGTAATCGACGCGCCGATGGATATCCCCCGCGGCTATGTCCCGGTAGGCCGCTTGATGCGCGTCATTCTTGGCCGACATGTCCTGCAGCGGCACTTCTAAAAAAGCATTGCGCACGTAATCTTCCCCGCGCAAGCGGCTCAACCACAGCGCTTCGGTGGTCAGGATATGGGCGGCCAGGCGTAAAACCTCGGGCGCGGCTTCCGTTTGGGAATGCAGCCCCTCAATCATGAGGCCATTGGCCCAATGCATTTGATCGATCAACGGAATCAGCATTTTACCTCCCGGCCCCTATCGATGGTTAACATTCCGGAAAGTAGCAGCTTTCCCGGAGACCCCATGTTTCATCTTCTCGCCATCACCCTCTCAGGCTTGGTCCTGGTCGAGCATGTCTTTTTCCTGGTTTTGGAAATGTTCCTATGGAATACGCCGTCGGGGCATAAGGCTTTCGGACTCACTCCCGACTTCGCCCAGGCGAGCGCGGCTTTGGCGAAAAACCAAGGCCTCTATAACGGCTTTTTAGCGGCCGGTTTGCTCTGGAGCTTTCTCCATCACGATCCCGGCTTCGCCTACCAGCTGCGGCTCTTCTTTCTCGGCTGCGTTGTCGTCGCCGGAATCTTCGGCGCGTGGACGGTCAAACCGAAAATCTTTTTCCTCCAGGCCTTGCCCGCCGGTTTGGCGTTTGCCGCCGTGATCATGGACCGCTGAAGAACCTATTCCGGCCCGCCCCTTAACCCTGCATGCGCGCAGCCACGTCGAGGATTTTGCAGGAGAAGCCCCATTCGTTGTCATACCAGGAAATGAGCTTGACGAAGGTATCGTCCAGGCGCATGCCCGCCTTGGCGTCGAAAACCGAGGTGCAGGACTCGCCGCGCATGTCGGCGGAGACCACCTGATCCTCGGTATAGCCGAGGATGCCGCGCAGTGGACCTTCCGAAGCCTTGCGGATGGCGGCGCAGATGTCCTCGTAAGCGGCTCCGCGCTCGAGTTCGCAAGTCAAATCGACCACGGAAACGTCGGAGGCGGGAACGCGGAAAGCCATGCCGGTCAGGCGGCCATTGAGTTCCGGCAAAACCTTGCCGATGGCCTTGGCCGCTCCCGTCGTGGCCGGGATGATATTGTCGAGAATGCCGCGTCCGAAACGCCACTCCTTGGCCGAAGGCCCGTCCACGGTTTTCTGGGTGGCCGTCGCCGCGTGCACCGTGGTCATGAGGCCGCGCTTGATCCCGAAATTCTCATGCACGACCTTCACCAGGGGTGCCAGGCAATTGGTGGTGCAGGAAGCGACCGAGACCAGCGGTTCTCCGCGGTACAGGTGATCGTTCACGCCATAGACGAAAACCGGGGTGGCGTCGCTCGCCGGAGCCGATAGAATGACCCGCTTGGCGCCCGCCTGGAGATGGCCTTCCATGGCGGCCGAGGTGAGAAAAATGCCCGTCGATTCGATCACAGTATCGACGTCGGCTTCCTTCCACCCCAGCTGGGCGGGATTTTTTTCCGAGGTGACGCGGATGGGCTTGCCATTCACCCAAAGCTTGCCGTCAGCGACCCGAATTTCCCCGGCAAACCGTCCATGCACCGAATCGTAACGGAGCATATAAGCCAGGTGATCCAAGGCCAATAAATCATTCACCGCCACGATTTCCATGTCGCTTCTCTCGGCGGCGGCGCGAAAAACCATTCTGCCGATGCGGCCGAAACCGTTGATGCCGACTTTAATCATCTTTTTTTCCTTTCACGGTTGCGCCCATTTTAGGCGCTTGGACGCCGGGGCTCAACTCCTCCAACCATTTTTTCAGGCGAGTGAGCTCCTGGACGATGTATTTGGAATCCTGGAAGGTATTGGCCAACAAGACCGATCCCTGCCTGGCGCCGAGCAGGCGCGCGGCATGCTCTTCGGACGCGGCTTTATCAAAACCCAGGCCCATGAATTGCTGTTCCAACCATCTCAGGCTGTCCCGGAACACCAGGGCGGCATTCCAAGCCATGTCGCCTCCCTGTTTATTCGCCTCCATACAGAGGCTTCCCGCCGGGCAGCCGAAGGCGGTGAATTCCTCGACCTGGGTCCCGAGGTATTTCAAATACGCCGAAAGCCGATCGCGGGCATGCGGAAGCTTTTCCCAATCCGCCCGCAAGGCTTGCATGGTCTCGCGACGCTGTTCGGCAATCGCCTTCACCAACTCGCCGCGCGTTTTGAAGTAGTAGTAGACATTGCCCAGGGGAACCCCGGCGACGGCGGCGATATCCGCCAGGCTGGTATGTTCCAATCCCTGCCGGTGGAAGAGTAGTCCGGCCGCGCCCAAGAGCCTTTCCCGTTTACCCATGGAGCCCATGGGGGCTGAAGTCTTCATGCCAAGAAGTTAGTTAGTTAACTGAATTATTGCAAGTGAAGAAGCGGTGTAGGCCGGCGCCGCCTACTCTCCCAGGCCATTTTCCGGTTGTTCGCAACTTCCAGAAACCTATTTTCAGCTAGTATGATGAATCCGGAATCCGTATTCCGCGGCGGTGGAAAAATGGGGGCCATGATGCGGTCCCACGATTGGTCGGGGAACCCATTAGGACCCATGAAGGCTTGGCCGCAGAGTTTGCGTACGGCCATCAGCATCATGCTGGATTCCCGGTTCCCCATGTATATCGCCTGGGGTTCGGAGTATATCCAATTCTATAACGACGGCTATCGCCCCATTCTGGGATCGAAAAAGCATCCGCGCGCCCTGGGCATCAGCACGAGGGAGACTTTCGGGGAAATCTGGGACATCATCGGTCCCATGTTCGACGGCGTGATGCAGGGCACGGCGAGCGGCTACGAGGATTTTCTGCTCCCCATGGATCGCCACGGCTTCGTGGAGGAATGCTATTTCACTTTCTCCTATAGCCCCATCCGGGAAGAAGGCGGAGGCGTCGGGGGCGTATTGGTCACCGTATACGAAACCACCAAGCGGAAGCTCGGGGAAAGGCGCTTGAAGCTATTGAGCGACTTGGCGTCGGCGACCTCCCATGCGACCTCCCAACAAGAAGCGGCCCAGAAGGCACTCGAGGCCTTGTCGGGAAATACCGCCGACATCCCTTTCGCGAGCTTGTACTTGCTGGATGCCACGCGACCCCAATCCCAATGGATGGGTTCCATCGGGGATGATGCCTCCTTGCCCGCGGTGGGCCCTAATCCGGAATCCGGGTTGGGTTCGCCCTGGCCGTTGGCACAGAGCATTTCCGGCGGACGTACCTTGGTGCCCTTAAAAGAAAGGTCGGAAACCCTAAACGATCCCGTGGGAAGGGCGGCGGCCCCCCGTTACGCCATGATGCTCCCCATCACGCGAGCAGGAGCGGAGAGGCCGGCGGGCATTCTGGTGGTGGGGCTGAGTCCCAGACTGTTGTTGGACGACGATTACCGCAGATTCATGGAACTGGTCGCTGGCCAGATGGCCACTACCCTCGCCAATGTGCGCGCATTCCAGGAAACCGAGGAAAGAGCCAGGGCCCTGGCCGAACTCGACCGCGCCAAAATCGCCTTTTTCAGCAATGTCAGCCATGAGTTCCGGACCCCGCTGACCCTCATGCTGGCCCCCATCGAAGAAATGCTTTCCCAGCAAGGCGAAGGCCTGTCGCCGGAGAATCTGCAGCAGGTTCAGCTCCTGTATCGGAACTCCCTCAGGCTTTTGAAGCTCGTCAATACCTTGCTCGATTTTTCGCGTATCGAAGCCGGACGAATGGAGGCCGTATTCGCTCCCGTCGACATTTCGGCTTTGACGCGGGATTTGGCGAGCGTCTTTCGTTCCATGGCGGAAAAAGCCGGCCTCTACCTGCACATCGAATGCGAAACCCTGTCCGAACCGGCCTTCATCGACGCCGAACTCTGGGAGAAAATCGTTCTCAACCTGGTTTCCAACGCTTATAAGTTCACCCTATCGGGAGGCATTACGGTCAGTCTGCGCGAAGACGCGGAGGCCTTTCTCCTGTCGGTGAAAGATACCGGAACGGGCATTACGGAGAGCGACCAGAAATCGATTTTCTCACGCTTTTACCGCGTCCGCTCTTCTTTCGCGCGCACCCATGAAGGCACGGGCATCGGCCTCGCTTTGGTCAACGAATTGGTCAAGATGCTGGGTGGAAGCATCCGACTGGAAAGCGACATCTCCACCGGAAGCACTTTCACGGTGCGCATCCCCAAAGGCGCGTCCCACCTCCCGGCCGATCGGGTGCAAGCGGAAATCAAAACGGCGGGCTCTCCGGTTCACGATCGCACCTTTCTCTCGGAAGCCCACCAATGGATTCAGGAACCCCTTGAAGGCGAGCCGGAGTTTCCCCCGGCCCAATACCCGGCCCGCGATGGCCGGGCGCGTATCCTGGTGGTGGAAGACAATGCCGATATGCGCGGCTATCTCCAAAGGCTTCTCTCCAAGCATTGGGACGTGGAAACGGCGAGCAAAGGGACTTCGGCGCTGAAGATCGTCGCGGCGCGACCGCCCGACCTCGTCCTCAGCGACGTGATGCTGCCGGGCATAGACGGGTTTGAATTGCTTCGCAGCCTGCGCGCCCGGCCGGAAACCCGCTTCCTGCCGATTATCCTGCTGTCGGCGCGCGCGGGCGAGGAGGCCGCATCGGAGGGTCTCGAGGCCGGCGCCGACGACTATCTGATCAAACCTTTTTCCGCCCGGGAATTGCTGACGCGGGTAAGCGCCCATATCAAAAGCTCGCAGGCCCGCAAGGATGCCGAGGCGCGGGTGCAACTCGGCTACCGCCAATTGGAAATCCAGCGCTTGCAATTCCATACCCTGTTCATGGAGGCCCCGGCCGCCATTTGCATGCTGCGGACCCCCCTCCATCAGTTCGAGTTCGCCAATCCCGCCTTTGAGGCCATGGTCGGCCGGCGGGATCTGGTCGGCAAATCGGTGATGGACGCGTTTCCGGAATTGGCAGGGCAGGCCATCCTGGGCATCCTGGATGGAGTTTACTCCACCGGCAAGCCTTTCACGGTCGCCGATTATTCCATCTCGCTGGACAAAGGCGACGGTCTCCGCGAATCCAGCTTCACCTTCACCATCCAACCCTCGCGCAAGGCCGAAGGAGCCATCGACGGCATCCTCGTTTTCGCCTTCGACGTCACCACCCAGGTCATGGCGCGGCGGCTTTCCGAGGCGGCCGCCGAGCGGGTTGCGGGCCAAAAACAAATCCTGGAAATCCTGGCGGCTGGCGGGCCCCTAGTCGAAGTGCTCGACGGGCTGGCCCGCGTCTGCGAAACCCATATTCCCGGCGCCTTGGTCTCCATCTTTCTCTCGGACGCCGAAAACAGCCGCCTCCGGCTCGCCGCCGCTCCCAGCCTGAGCGAAACCTTTCGCCGCATGATGGAATCCTTTCCCCTGGCCGCCACCTCAGGCCCCTGCGCAAGCGCTGCCTTCCAGGGTACCGATGTCATCACCCCCGATCTTTCGGTGGATCCCGCCTGGGACGGGTATCGCGCGGCCGCCGAAATCGAAGGGCTGAAAGCGTGCTGGTCCTTCGTCATACGCTCTTCCACCGGAGCCATCCTCGGCGCGTTCGGCCTCTATTTCCGGGAGCGACGGGAACCCATTACGGAGGAGTCGCACTATATCGACATTCTCCGCCGGAACGCCGCCTTCGCCATCCAACGCGCCAGCGCCGAAGAAACCCTGAAGCAAACCGAAGCCCAACTCCAGCAATCGCAAAAGATGGACGCGGTCGGAAAGCTGGCCGGAGGAATCGCGCACGAATTCAACAATTTGCTGACCGCCATCAACGGCTATGCCCATCTTTCCATGATGCTCCCCGAAGTGACCGGCCGGTTGCGGGAAAACCTGCAGGAAGTCCTGAAGGCGGGCGAACACGCCGCGGTGTTGACCCGGCAAATCCTGGCTTTCGGCCGCAAGCAAATGCTCGCTCCCAAGCCCATCGAACTCAATACCGTGGTCGACGGAATGCAGCGGATGTTAAGCCAGATTATCGGCGAGAATATTTCCCTGGTCTTCCATCCGGGGCAGGGCATACCCCTCATCCAGGCCGATGCGGGACAGTTGGAACAAGTCATCCTGAACCTTGCCCTCAATGCCCGCGACGCGATGCCGACCGGCGGGCATTTGATTCTGAGCACCGGCTACGAATCCCTCGTCCCCAAGGAATCCGCCCTTCCGCCCGGAAAATACGCGACCTTGACCGTGGAAGACGATGGCATTGGCATGAACGAGACCATCCTCGCCCACGTCTTCGAGCCCTTTTTCACCACCAAGGCAATCGGCAAGGGAACGGGGTTGGGGCTATCCATGGTGGACGGCATCATCCGGCAAAGCGGCGGATACATCTCCGTGGAGAGCGAACCCGGACAGGGGACGATATTCCGGATCTTCATGCCGGCGCTGGGAAACCTAACCCACGCGGCCGCCTCGCCACGGGAAATCCCGGTCCCTTCCGCAACGGCCAAGGCGGCCGGGACCATCTTAGTGGTGGAGGATGAGAAAGCCGTCAGGAACCTCATCAAGGAAATCCTGTCGTCGAACGGGTATGCGGTATTGGCGGCGGGCAGCGGCAAGGAGGCGGTTGAAATCGCCGCAGGCCATGGGCTGGACGGGGTAGACCTCTTGCTGACCGATGTCGCCATGCCGGGCATGAACGGTCCTGAACTCGCGAACCGGCTCAAAGCCCTGCGGCCCGCACTCAAAGTCGCTTACATGTCGGGATATTCGGAGAGCGACGCTTTGAAGAATGACACGGCGTCGGGCATTCCCTTCATCCCCAAACCCTTTTCACCCGACCTGCTCTCCCAAAGGGTCCTGGAAGCCCTGGCCGACTCCGCCTTGGTGGATGCGTCGGAGCCGACTCCGGGCTGATTCGGCGGACCATCCGGCGGGCTCGCCACCCGAGGGGTCAATACCCGAAATAGGTCAACAAGGTTTTCAACTCGGCCGCCGTCAAGGCCGTGCTGCCGGTGGGCGGCATGATGCCGCCGGTTCCTTGGATACGGGCGATGATATTGGCGCGACTCGCCACTCCGGTGGTGGAGTCGGCGGCCGTGCCGCTCGAAGAGCTGGCCCAAATGGGAAGAGCGTAGGGGGTCGTGGTATGGCATGGCGCGCATTTGTTGAATAGGATAGGCGCGACCTTTTTATAGGGTGGCCGGAGCACGGTGAGATCCAAGGTGCTGGTCGGCCCATCGCTCGCGGTGGCGGTGAGCTTCATCGCGCCCAGCGATTTGGGCCGGAAGGTGGTCCGGGTGGGAATGCTGTCCGTGGCGCGATTCGACTTCAAGGTATAGGTCTGGACCGTGGTATTGGCCGGGGTCCAAGTCACGGTCGCCGTTTGGGTCGAATCGACATAGGTCGGACCCGATTTGGATAAGGTGATGGCGGTGGCCACCACATTGCCCACATTGACCGTGAAATCGGAGGTGAAGGCGCCGTCGGTGGAAGTCGCGCGGTAGAGCGCGGTCCCGGCTTCGAGTCCTTTCAATTGGGCGCCGCCCACGACGGAAGCCGCGGTCGCCGATCCGGAGACATAGGCGAGGGTAAAGGTTTTATCCGTAGCCGCCGGGGGCGTCCAGGTGATGATGGGCGTTTGGGTATTGCCCACCAGAATATTCATGACCGCGACGCTTAGACCTTCGACCGCAACCGGCCCGACGGCCAAGGTAAAGGTATCGACGACGCTGGGATTTTGCAGGGACTTGGCCACCAGGCGAGCATTGCCCACGGTATTGCCGGCCTTCACCTTGCCGGAGGACAAGACCTTGGCCAGGGCCGTATCCAGGGATACCAAGGTAATGGCTTTGTCGGTGGCCTCGTCGGGATAAACCTCGACCCTGGGCAAGGCCGAATCGCCGACTTGCACCGAAGTATCCACGCCATGCAAGCTGTCGACCGGCCAGGGAATGACCCTGACGGTGAAGGTTTTGCTTTTCGCTCCTTCCTCGGTGGTCAGGCCCATGGGCACCGATCCCGTATCGATGCCCGTCATCAGGATTCCCGCCAGCTTGACCTTGGAGGAATCGAAGGAGATGAGGCTGTAATTCTGGTTATTGGCGTTCGAGGGCGTGAAGGTGACCTTGGCGAATTTGCTTTGGCCCACCTTCAAGGTATCGTTCGCGACCGCGACGTCTTGCAGGGCCACGAAATGCGCGCTCAGCCAAGCCTTGAGCATGGTCAACTGCCTCACCGTCAAGCTGTCATCCAAAGGCATATGATCCTTGTCGGATATCGGCAATTGGATGCGCCGCAGGGCCTCCTTACCCTTGCTCAAAAGGACGGTGGAATCCTGCAAGTTGAAGGTGAGGTTGGGGCCATGGCATTTGCCGCATTTGTCGGTGGTGATGGGCTTGATATCGGAGGCGAAGACCGGCAACCTGACCTTGATTTCGAAGCTGGCCTTGATTCCGCCGTCGCTCGAGGTGGCGGTGATATTCGCCGAACCCAGCGCCAATCCCACCAGCTTGCCGTTGGCGACGAGCACCACGGTATTATTGTCGCTGCTCAGGGTATAATTCCGGTTGGTGGCGTCCTCGGGCTCGAATGCGATGTCGGGTTCAAGGCTGTCCCCCACGGCCATTTCGCCGTCTTCGGCCGACATCCCCGTGACGGAAATGACATGAAGCGATAACCACCTTTGCAATTGCGCCAGGTCGCTGGCATCCATGATGGTGTCGGCCGGCATGCGGTCCTTATGCCCGGCGGGCAGCGCCAGGCGGATGCGCGCCTGGCTGCCATTGGCGACCAGCACGGCCGAGTCTTGCAAGTTGAAGGTGATGGTGGGGCTATGGCACTTGCCGCACCATTGCTTGGTGATGGGCTTGATGTCCGAGAAAACGGGATTGCGAACGGTGACGGTGAAACTGTCCTTGACCCCGCCGCTTTCGGCTTCGATGCGGATGAGGACCGAACCCAAGGCCATGCCGACCAGGCGGGTGCCGCGGACCCGGGCGACGGCGGTGTCGGCGCTACTCAAAGTATAGCCGCGCTCGGTGGTCCCGTCGGGTTCGAATTTGGCCAAAGGCGCGATGGTGTCGAATACCACCATGTCGGTATCGCCGATGCGTATGGCCTCGGGTTCGACCCGCTGGGAACTGACCTTGAATTGGAAGCTATGGGACGCTTCGCCTTTCGCGGCGGCGAGGGTCACCTCGGTTTCGCCGGCTTTCAACGCCAATAACCGCAGGTCGTCCAAGACCCTCGCCACGCTGGAATCATCGACCGATAAGGACAATTCCTTGTCGGTGGCGTCATCCGGCTTCAAGACGGGATTCAAGGCCACGGTGTCGCCGACCTTGGCGGCCTGATCGTCCAGGGAAATGCTTTCCAGCAAAATGACGTGGGGGGAAATCACGAGGGTGAAGCTTTTCTTCTTTCCATCGCGGCGCGCGGTGACTTCGATTTCCACCGATCCGGCTTCGCGGCAAAGCAAGGTGTCGCCGGCTATGCCCGCCGTGGCGGTATCGCCGCTGGTCAGGGTAAAGCTTTTATCCTCGGCGCTATCGGGCTTCAGGGAAACCCGGGCGGCCAGGGTTTCGCCGACCTCGCAATGAAGGTCCTCGGCGGTGATGACGCTGCCCTCGGATGGACCGGAAGAATCGATTTGCGCCAGGCTGTCCCGGATGCCTTTCAAATCCACCACCGCGCTGTCGGGACCCGATCCGGGTTCGCGATAATCGTAACGCTTGTCGAAAACGACTTCCCCGCCCTTGACGCCGGTCAGGGTGGCCGAATAGGGTCCTTTGAGGTCATCGGGCAGCACGAGGGTGACGGTCCGCTGGTCTTCGGAAAGCACGACGGTCTTGGAGAAGAGCGCTTCGCCCGTATCCTCGCCGAGGGGAAACAGGGATACCGTGACGCTGTCGAATTTTCCGACCAGCGCGTCGTCCAATTTGAATTGCAATTCGGTTTTTTCCTTGGGATCGCTCAGGCAGGAAAAGAGCGCGAGACCGAGGAGGAGCGATAGCAAGCTGATTTTCATATCACTTCACCTCGGTCACAAGGGTCGTCGTTTTGGTGCCCGGATCGCTTAACAGCAAAATGGCGCCGATGCCCACCACCGTCACCGCGGCCGCGCCGCCGGCCACCCACATCCACTTCCTTTCCGAATCCGCCTTCGCGGCGGCCTCAGCCTTTTCCCCCGGGGTTCCGGTTCCGGTTTTCGCTTGATCAGCCAACCTGCCCGGAGACGGCTTGTCCTGCGCCGCCGGCTTGGTTTTTTCCTGGGCGGTGGAATGCACTTCCCGAGGCGGCAATTCCTCGTCGTTTACCCTCTCATAGCGCTTGCGCACCTCTCGGAACATGGTTTTGATATTGTCGCCCACTTCCAGATCGATTAAATCCTGCTTGGGATCCAGTTTCAGCATCTGGTAAAGGAAGGCCTCCGCTTTCCGGCGCGTGGCGGTATCGACTCCATAGACCACGCCCAGGTACTTGTAAATGAAGACGCTGTCGTCGCGGTCGCGCATGCGTCTTTCCTGGCGCATGTTTTCCAAAAGCGCCACCAGCTTGTCGAAGTCTCCGGCCAGATACAAATCCTTGACCGTGTCTTTATCGAGGGTCACCGACCTGGCCGCCGGTTTGGACGGCACCGAAGCCCCGGGCAAGGACTTGGGTTTGGCCGTGGCCGACCACGCGAATCCGGCCAAAATGACTTGAAGGCCCCCCAGGAGTACAGCCTGGCGAAATAAAGATCGGTAGGGTGATTTCCTTGAATGCATAGGCCAAAGGTATGAAAGCCTCCCTTTGAATGGGAAGGCGTACACAAACCGCCCCGAACTCCTACCTTTTGCGGCCATGCCTTCCGCCCGCGGGGAAAATGCGACGGTTCGTCCCGAAATCCTGGCTCCCGTGGGCAATTGGGAAATGGCCCAAGCGGCCGTTCACAACGGCGCCGACGCGATTTATCTCGGCTTTCCCGGCTTCAATGCCAGGGGACGGGCCCAGGATTTGGATGCGCGGGCTTTCGCCGGGATTTTAAACCTATGCCATTTGCACGGCGTCAAGGTTTACGCCGCCCTCAACGTGCTGGTCTTTGAAAACGAATTGCCTTCCCTGCTCGAATCCGCCCGCGAATTGATGGCCATGGGCCTCGACGCTTTCATCGTGCAGGATTTGGGGGTAGCACGCCTATTACGTCAACTGAATCCGGAAGTGCGCCTGCACGCCTCCACCCAGATGACCGTGACCGCGCCCGAAGCCATTCTCCTGACCGGGGATTTGGGTTTGCGGCGCTATGTGCTGGCCCGGGAGCTTTCCCTGCCGGAAATCGCCGCCGTGCGGGAAGGCACCGACAAGGAATTGGAAGTCTTCGTGCACGGCGCCCTCTGCGTTTCCTATTCGGGCCAATGCCTCACCTCCGAAAGTTTCGGGGGCCGGTCGGCCAATCGCGGCCAATGCGCCCAAAGCTGCCGCCTCCCTTATGAATTGTGGGTGGACGGGGAAAAACGCGAATTGGGCGACAAAAGTTATTTGGTCTCACCCCAGGATTTATGCGGCTTGGACGAAATCGAAGCCCTGGCCGGCATCGGCGTGGACAGCTTGAAAATCGAAGGCCGGCTCAAAACGCCCGCCTATGTCGCCGCAACCGCCAAGGCCTATCGGGCAGCCGCCGGGGGAAAGCCGCCTTCCCCTTCCGTCAAGGAGGATTTGGCCATCACCTATTCCCGGGGATTTTTTCCCGGTTGGCTGCATGGCGTCGATCACCAGGCCCTGGTACCGGCGGCCTATAGCCACCATCGCGGCTTGCCGCTCGGCCAAGTCGTGGGGTGCGACGGGGAAAGGGTTTACCTGGAAGGTTCGCGCCGACCCCGGCCCGGCGACGGTTTGCTCTTTTTGCCTTCCCCCGGCGCGGCGCCGGAGCAAGGCCTCGGCGGACGGGTCTACTCGCTTGAAGACGCCCAAGAAGGCTATGCCCTGACATTCGACCATGCCTTGCCGCTGGGCCGCGTCCAGGCGGGCTGGGCGGCCTATTGGAACGATTCCCCGGCCTTGGAAAAGGCGCTGACGGCCGCCTTGCACGACCGCAACCATGCCGCCCTCGTCCCGGTCGCGGCGCGGGTGAGCGGCGCCCCCGGATCCCCGCTGGCGATAAGCCTGAACCAAGGTAACGTTGAGATTACGGTAACCTCCGAAGCCCATTTACCCGCCGCCGACAACTCCCCTTTGACCGAAACGGCCATCCGGGAGGAATTGGGGCGCATGCGCGGCGAAGGTTTCGAGCTGGCGGAATTGCATATCGAAATCGCCGCTCCCGTTTTCGTGCATGGCAAGGCCCTGAGGCAGATGCGGCAACGGGCGGTAGCGTCGCTCAAGGAAAAACTGCTGCGCGGCCCCGAAATCCATGTCGGAAGCGACGGTGAAATCCTGGCCTGGATGGCGGAGCGCGCCGAGGACGCCCGGCGCAAGGACCGCAAGCCGGATCAAGCCCGCCTTCACGTCTTGCTGCGCGACATCGCACAAGTAGAGGCATTGACCGCCGGCGGCGGTGGAATTCCGGACGAAACCAAGGCCGTCATCCAAAGGGTTTACCTCGATTTCGAATACGGCCGCGATTACCGGCGCGGATTGGAGAAACTGCGGGAGGCGGGCTATCAGGCCGCGTTGTCGACGACGCGCATCATGAAGCCCCTGGAAAAGCATCATCTCACCGTCATCGAAAAATTACGGCCCGACGCGGTCCTGGTGCGGAATCTCGCCGCCCTGCAAGCCTTGCGGGCCACCGGCCTTCCCCTCATCGGCGACTTCAGCCTGAATGTCGCCAATAGCCTGAGCGCGGAGTATTTGCTAGGCAAGGGATTGGACCGGCTCACGCCGAGCTACGATCTCAACCAATACCAGTTGCTGGATTTGGTAACCGCCGCCGGAGGAGGCCATTTCGAAGTGACCTTGCACCAATTCCTGCCGGCCTTCCACATGGAGCATTGCGTCTTCGCGGCTTTCTTAAGCGAGGGGCATAGCCATCGCGATTGCGGCAAACCCTGCGAAAAGCACCGCATCGCCTTGAAAGATCCCACCGGGGCGGAGCATCCGGTCAAAGCCGACCAGGAATGCCGCAATACCATGTTTCACGGAAAGCCGCAGTCGAGCGCCCGTTTATTCCCTTCCTTGCTGGCGGCCGGCGTGCGGGATTTCCGCGTCGAATTCCTGTGGGAAAACGGATCCTCCCTTCGGGACGTCCTAGGACTCTATGCCGATCTTTTGAGCGGTGCGCGTGAACCGCAAGCCGTCTTTTCGCGGTTGGGGGCGCAAGAGAAGTACGGCGTCAGCGAAGGCCAATTGCGGCAAACCGCCACCTGGAAAGATCGGAAAAAGAGCTAGTTTTCGCGCGCAAGCACTCTTAGCTCAACTGGATAGAGTACTGGCCTTCGAAGCCAAGGGTTGGGGGTTCGAGTCCCTCAGGGTGCACCAATCGTGTATCTTCCTTCCATGGAGGAAGCCGCATGAAATCCGCTCTTACCCTTTGCATCGATGTCGGCGGAACCGGGCTCAAGGCCTCGGTGCTGAATTCCAAGGGTGAAATGCAGGCGGAAAAGGTGCGCATCGATACGCCTTATCCCTGTCCTCCCCCCGTTTTATTGCAAGCGCTGAAAACCTTGGTCCGGCCTCTGCCGAAGTTCGACCGGGTTTCGGCCGGTTTTCCCGGCTACATACGCGGGGGAAAGGTGATCACCGCCCCGCATTTCGGCAATGACGCCTGGCGCGATTTCCCGCTCGCCGACCGGCTGTCCTCGCTGCTGGGGAAGCCTGCGCGCATCCTCAACGACGCGGACATGCAGGGCTTGGCCGCCATCGCCGGCAAAGGATTGGAATTGGTCGTTACCTTGGGGACGGGCGTGGGAACGGCGCTTTTCCGCGACGGGATACTCATGCCGCATATCGAATTGGCGCAGCATCCCCTGCGGCACGGCAAGACCTACAATGAATACCTGGGGGACCAGGCCCGGAAAAAAATCGGCAAGGCCAAATGGAATCGCCGGCTCGATAAGACCCTCGCCGTCCTGGAAACGCTTTTTCAGTATGAGTCGCTTTTCCTGGGAGGCGGCAACTCCTCCCGCATCACCCTCAAACTGAAACCCAATCAGCGCATCGTCTCCAATGACGACGGCATGATAGGCGGCGTTTACCTCTGGTAGGTCAACGCACCACGCCTATTCTTTCCCACTTCTGCTTCTTGCCGCCGGGAAACCACACTTCGCATAAAACGCTGTAGACGTCGGGCCCCAGGTGCTTGAGGTCCAGGATTTGGTTGTCGGGCTGGCGTCCGGCCGCGAGGTCGCGCCATTCCTGGGTCTTGACCACATTGCCGGCCAAATCGTAGACCCGGATGCGGGCCTTTTCGGCGGCGGCCCCGATTTCAAGATGCACCGTGGCCTTGGGCCCGCGCACAGGGCTGGGATAAAGCCAGAACGCCCGGATGCCCTCGCTTTTTTCGGCTTCCGCCGGAGCTTGCCACGCCCCGAGGGACAGGTAACCGCCGCGTGTCGCATCGCCCCCGGGCATGAGCCAGCTCTGGCCGGTTTTGGCGGCCACGCCTTTGACGGTGATGGCGTCGACCCCGCCGGTGCCGGTAAAGGTGAGCAATTCCAGGGCGGTTTCACCTTGGTGATCGATGAGATCTGCGCCCGCCATTTGCAGGAAAGGGTAGGCCAGGGTGTCGGTATTGAGGCCGCCCACCGAGAGCGGCCAATCCGCGACGTCCACCTGGACCGGACCCATTTTCGACTTGTCGTCCCCGTCATAGGAAGTTCGCGTCAGGCGTTTGCCTTTCGCGTCGACGCCGAGAATGAGGCCGTCGGGCGAAGCGATGAAAACCGCGGGCGCGTCGCGCAGCGACAGGACGATGGGCGTGCTGCCGATGACGGCCTCCGGCGCGGTGCTGCTGCCATAAAGCAAGCCGACGTTTTGCCGGGGCTGGACCAAGACCGGCCAGCCGGGCAAACGCGCGCCGCGCCTGTCCAGGGCGTAGACGCTGTTAAGCGCGGTGAATATCAAATCCGGATATCGATCGCCGTCTAAATCGGCGACGGCCGGGGAGGAAAAATCCTCGCTGGTATAGCGGTAGGCCGTGTCCGTCCACCTGACCGAGCGGGGAAAGACTTGCGGCCAGCCGGGCAGGGCCTTGCCGGCTTTCGACTCCCCGGCATCGCCGAGGGACGTCATCTGCAGGTGACCCCGGGAACCGAGAACGGCCGCGTCGCAGGCCCCGTCGCGGTTGAAGTCGGCGAAGGCCAAGGTGAACGTCTCCTCGTCGCCGGGCTTATCCTCGCCCCAGGCTAAATCCAGCTTCCGGACGGAGCGGTCGGAAATGCCGGCTCGGATGAGGTGGCCGCCCCGCAAGCCGACGGCCAGGTGATCGGCATGGGTCTGCTTGCCGTCGGCGGCATAGGCCCCGAGCGCTTGCCAGTCGCGGTAATCGCCGGGGAGGGGGAGGCTGTCCACGGCTTCGCCCCGGCCATTGAAAGCTCTCGCCTTGCCGTCGCGGGTGAGTATCCAGAATTGCGATCCCACCGCTACCGGGCCCAGGACGCCGAAGCCGGGCTCTCCCGATCCCCCAAGGCTCACCCGCGTTACGCGCGCGCCCGTGATGGCTTTGGGCGACCCGTCCGGATTGGCGACCAGGGAATCGGCGATCGGGTAAAGCAAATGCAAGGCGTCTTCGGTTAGGATGGCGACGATTTGCGAGTCCCCCGCGGTCATGGCGGCGGCCCCCAGGCAAGGGCCCAGGGAATCGGCCAGGGAGGTCACGGGAATGGAACCGGTATCACGCACATTACCATCGGGAAAGGCGGTGAAAACCGAATCGAAGCCCAAAAGCGGCGTTTCGTACTTGCGGGGCAGCAGGGCCGGACGTCCGTCGCCGTGAAAGATTTGCGTAAAACCCTGGTCGCTGACGGCCAGGACATAGGGCTCGCCCGCCACCCTCAGGGGCAATAAGGCCGTGCCGTTCCGGCCGGGGGCGGCGTCCTTGGGCCAGACCATGCCTTGGCGCGAAACCGACTGGTTGTCGGCCCAGTCCACGCGCAAGGTCAAGACGCTGTCGCGGAAGGTGAAGACGCTGTCGGTGGTGAAACTGGACAGGCCTTTGTCCAGGCGGGGATTTTCGGGAGGCACGGCTAGCAGGCGGATATGGGTGCGCGCGTCATTCCAGGCATTGGTATTGGCCTGGCCATAGGGCGATATCACGGTCAGGGTATCCGGAGGCAGCCAGCTTTTGTCCTGGGGCGGATTCTTTTGCTTGCGGTAGACATGCGGCAACATGTCGCCGCCCGAGCCGTAGTCGAAGGCGCTTTGCCCGGTGGGATCCTTGAACTCCTTGCCGATGGTCAGGAAACCGTCGGCCTCGACGAGCTCGACGCCTTTGTATTGGCTGCGCAAGGTGTCGCCGAGATAGGCGTTCACGGCCCCGTATTTCAAATACAAATCGATGAACCAGTCATTCACCCGCCAAACCAGCAGGCCCGAACCGGGCAAGCCCAGGTCATAGCTGCTGGCGCCCGTGACGATGCCCTCGGGACGGAGCTTATTGACTTCCTTGGTCTTGCAGGTGGGGAAATCGGCGTCGCCCTGGTATTTCACGCAAACCGAATCGCTGAAGATGGAGTCGAGGAAGGTGAAAGGCACGCGCACCGAATCCGCCGCGCCGAAGGTGATGTCGGTGGCGTTTTTGCGCTTGTCGAAATAAAGGGTGACGGTATCGTCTACGCTACGCTGGCGGTTTTCGACCAGCAGGTATTCCCTTTCGTTCAGGGGAATGCGCAAGGTCGTGGTTTTCCCGCCGTCGGCCAGACCGGGCGCGTAAATGCGGTATTGCGAACCTTGGCTTCCGTCGGGCTTGGCGATGAGCGGGGTTTCCCAACCCATGAAGGCCCTCACCCAGGCCGAAGGGTAAATCGGGATAAAGCCGTTCATGCTGTTGTAGCCGGCGAAATCCATCATGCAAAAGCCGCCCAATTGCGAGAACCCGCGCACGATGTCGAACATATCCGGCATGCCGAGGGCGCGGCCGATTTGATTGACCAGGATGCCGTTGATACCCCAATTCAATTTGTCCTGCGAAGCCGACTCCGAAAGCAGCATGACCTCGGTCAGGGTGTCGCCCGTCGATAACGGCACGCCCTTGCTGCTGGCCCTCAAATCCTTGTCGGGGCCATTGCTCGGGCCGGCATCGATGGTGGCGGAATCGAGATAGCTGAAATCGGGTTTGGTGACGAAAAAATCGGTGAAGTCATTGGGGCTGTCGGCGTTCAGCCCGCCCAGGCTGCCGCCATCGACGAGGCGCGAATGGCCGGCGTGGAAAATCATGAAGACGCGGCGGTGATGGCTGCTGGGATTGGCCCCGGAATCGGCCTTGGCGGCCTGGAAAGGATTGTCCTCGCCTTCGCCTTCATCCGCTCCCTGGATGGAGTGCTGGATGAAGGTCATGAGCTTTTGCCCGCGCTGCTTGTCGAATTCGGAAATTTTCTGCTTCTTGTCCTTGTCGATGATATCCGGGTTGTAATACTTCATGCGCTCGGGCAATTGCACCGGTTTGACGCGTCCGTCGCCGTCGGGAGCGGGAAAGAAATGCGGGATGACCGTGACCCGCCCTCCGGAAACGGTCTCGTAATAGTGACGCGCGAAATCGAAATGCTTTTGCAGGTAATAGATCGAGGTCCGCACGGCGGGACCATTGGGATCGAGCTTATAATCGAGATCCTTGTCGGAGCCGAAGGTGCCTAGGCCCGTCGTGGTGGCGGCGTCATTCTTATCCCCCACCTTTTCCGCTTCGGATTTGAACTCCACGTAAATGCAATACACGTCCAGGGTGTCCTGAGCGCTTATCGCCGGGGAAAGTCCGGCTGTTGCCTTGGCGAGACCGGCCGGGCGGACCGGAAAAAGCGGTTCACCGGGCTTCCGAGTCGGAAAGAGGGGCGCTCCCTTGGCGGCATGGGCGGGCAAAGGGGCCAAAGCCAAGCCGGCGGAGGCTAAAAAAGAGAACAAAACGCGGTTTAGCATGCGTGGCAATCGTCTGGTGGTGGTGGGACAAGCTACCAAAGAAGGCCGCTAAGTTCCCGCGGGTTTTCGCAAGACAAAGGGGCTGCGGCCCCATTCGGGATTATCCCGCAAGGTCCTGACTTCGATTTCCAACCAGAGCTGGTCGCGCTGAAAACACTTGATGACGCCGGGATAAGGCCTCTCCCCCTGCTTTTTCCATCGCTCATAGGTGATTCTCCAGCCCTGGGACCGGTCCCAAACCGTATCGGGCAATCCCGACGCCGCGGAGAGATGCGCGCTCCATAAACCCCCTTCTCCCCGCCCCGCCAAATGGCGGCCGGAGCCGGATTCGGCCGTTAGAGGCGTGCCCGGAGGCCAAGGAAAAAGCGCCCCCCATAGGGGAGCGAAGAGAACGTCATAAGGCGCCTTCATTTCCCCCGGCAAGGGCAAGGGAACGCGTTTCCCCTCGCCTTGCAAATACCGGGGCGGGTCGTAAATCGCCAATTCCCAGGCGGCCTGCTTCCATTGGAATGAGCCGCCCAGCATACCGGGAAAGCCATAGAGATCGAGTTTGCCGCATTGCCCGGGACGGGCGAAAAGGCGCGCCGAGACCAAGGTCTTGCTCCGGCCCTGGTAAGCCAGCAGGGATAATTCTGCGTCGATGGAATCGGGCACGGGCGTAGCCAGGCCGGGGGCTTGCAGGGACGTATCCGCGGATGAAGCCGCTTCCCGGCCGGCGAGCAAGGCTTGTCCCGGGGGATAATGCAAGGCGGCGGCGCAGCCAGCCAAAGCGATGGCCGCGGCGCAGGCGCTAACGGAAGCGCTAATGGAGGTGATTGTCGAGGAGACTAACGAGGAAATTGTCGAGGCCATCAGGGAGAAACTGATCGAGGAAATATTCGAGGAGAAAAAAGCGGGATGTCGTGGGCCAACGAAATTAGGATTAATTCACCTTGCGGGTGGCCAAGGTATTGTGCGGATCGAGCCGCAATATCTCCTGCCATTGCTTGTGGGCTTCGTCGGCCTGGCCCATTTTTTCCAGGATGAGCGCATAGTGCTCCAGCACCGTGGTGTCATGGGGCATTTTCTCCAGCGAGTGGCGGATAAAGGTCAGGGCCAATTCGTATTCCCCGCGCCGGAAATGCCACCACGCCTTGGAATCGAGGAAAGCGCCATTGCCGGGTTCGCTGGCCAAGGCTTTTTGAATGAGGCGGCCGGCGAAGTCGAGATCGAGATTGGATTCCACCAGCATATAGCCGAGATAATTGAGGGCCGTGGCGTCATTGCTGTCCAAGGCGACCAAGGCGCGCAAGGCCAGGATGGAGGAATCGGCCAACCCCAGTCTTTCCAAGCCCACGCCGACTTCGAAAAGGGCACGCCTATTGGTGGGATCGACGCGCAAAACGTCGCGGTAGGCATCCACCGAGGCCCGGCGAAACCTTCGCGTCAAGGAGGAGTCGGCTTCCTGGTAACGCGCAATGCCGCCCGGAGGCGCTTCGTAGCGCCGCGCCAGCATGGTATACACCGCGCCCCTCAGGAAATGCACCGCCAAATCCGCGGTGTCCGGGCTTTGCAATAAGGAAAGCAGGGAATCGGCCTGATCGCCTTCGCCCCGTTTGATTTTCACGGCCACCAATTTGGCCCAGTAATCCGGCACCCGGGGCTCGAGATCGAGGGCCTTTTGCAGGCTGCCGATGGCCAAGGGAATATCGTCCAATTCCCAGGCGCTGCTTCCCAAAAGGAATTGATAAAGCGCCTGTCCGGGTTTTTGCTTCACGAGACCGGCGAAGATGGCCTTGGCTTCGACGAAGTGCTTTTTATCGAAGAGCAGGACGCCATAGGGAAAAGCCACTTCCCTTTCCTCGGGATACTCTTTCATTAACCCCTGGTAGGCCGAAAAAGACGAATCCGTCATTCCGGCCAAGGCCAGGGCGCGGGCATAACGCAACCGGTATTGCAGCGGATCGGGCTCCTTCTCGCGCAGCCTTCCGGTCACCGCCAAGAGGCTGTCCCATTGCCCTTCTTCCTCATACCAATCGGCCAGCTTTTCCCCGAAGATGGGATTTTTACCCCGCGACCAGGCGGCCTCCAAGAGGGCGGGGATTTCTTCCGTGCGTTTCAAGTCGCGCAAGAGCTCCATCTGTTTCTCGACCAGTTTCGGCGGATAATCCAGGCGGGGCAAAAGCCGGCCCGTCACCTCGGCCTGTTGGGTGGGTTGTTTCAGGCTTTCATAGAGCGTCGCCAGGGTATAGAGCAAATCGCGATCGTCGCCGTCGAGAGCCAGGGCTTTTTCATAGAGGGTGACCGCGCCGAGCAAATCGCTGTTGCGGAGGGACAATTCCCCCAAGGTTTTCAACTCTTCGGCTTCGGGGGCGCCGGCCAATTCCATGCAGCGGTGGCCGAAACTCAGGGCCGTATCGATGAGGCCGGCATTGCGCAACCTATCGACCAGGACAAAGCACAAATCCCGGCTTTCGGGATCGTATTCGAAAGCGATGCGGAAATAACCCAGGGCCACGGCCTCATTGCCTTCATTTTCCATTTGCCGCGCGCGCAGGAAAAAATCATGCGCCGTTACCTTGGGATCCCCCTTGAGCAGGTTCCGGCCCGGGGTTTCCACCGCCACCGGCGGGGGCGGGGTTTTTTCAAGCCTCGGCTTTTCCGCCGTTCCCGCGCAGCCCGCCAGACCCGCTAAGATCAAAGCCCCGCATAAGGCGCCCACGACAGCCGAGGCGGAAGCGAGGCGGCCGGGGCTGGGACGACAGCCGGTGGAAATGAGGGGATGAGGCGAGGTCACGGTGATGGGAAGTCGGGAATGAGTATCGGTTTCTACTCCGAAGTATAGCGAATGGCGGTAGCCCTTCCCTTTCGAAACTACAAAGCTGGGGTCATTTATTTGGAAAGTAGGAGATCCACCTTTTGGCCCTGAAGCGGGGTTCCCGCCGGCACGCCTTGATCGAGGACGGTATTGGGCAAACTGCGCGATTCTTTGCGGTAGCTGAGCTTGCCCGGCTTCAATTGGAGCTCTTCGAGTTTTTGCTTGGCTTGGGGCAAGGACAGGCCGCGCAAGGTGGGCATGGTGGTGGGATGGCTGGTATAGCCGGCCGCTACCTGCACGTCGACGGTATGCCCCGTTTCGACCTGGGTGCCGGCCGCCGGCCGGGTGCCGATGACGGCGCCGGCCGGAATGCCGGAATTTGTAACCTGCACCTCGCGGCCGACGGTAAGACCGGCCTGCTGCAAGGTGATTTCGGCCTGGCGCATGGAGAGCCCGCGCAAAGGGGGAATCTCCACCGATTTGAATCCCTTGCTGACCTTGACCCAGACCCGGCGTCCCTGCTTGACCACGGTGCCGGCGTCGGGGAATTGGGACAGGATATGGCCCGCGGGGATATTCTGGGAATAATCCCCGGTGCTGTCCAGCATGAATTCAATCCCGGCCTTTTCGAGGGCGATGCGCGCCGAATCGGTCCGCAAGCCTATCAATTCGGGGACGGGCGCCGTGGCTTTGAATTGCCCCGCTATGGTGGGCATGATCCAGTAATCCGCCAGGACATAGGTGACCGAGAGCAGGACCAACCACAGCAAGGAGGCCGCGAAAAAAGGACGGGAGAGAAGGCGCGGTAGCGACATGGAAGCGAAAACTACCTTTCGCGGCCCCTTTCCGGGAAAGACCATGAGCCAAAACGACACCGCTTTTTTTCGCGCCAATGCGGGAATCCTGGTGATGGACGCCTTGGGCCGGGTGCTGGCCGTCGAGCGCGCGGATATCCCGGGTTCCTGGCAATTGCCCCAAGGGGGTATCGACGCCGGCGAAACCCCCGTGCAAGCCGCTTACCGCGAATTGCAAGAAGAGACCGGGCTCACCCCCGGCGAGGTCGAGCTTTTAGGCGAAGTCCCAGGCTGGCTGGTTTACGAATTGCCGCCGGAGTTTCGCCGTAAAAAAACGGGTTGGGGACAGGCCCAGAAATGGTTTTGTTTCCGCCACCTGCCCGCGGCGAAAAGCGGATGGAAAGTTGGGCTTTTACCGGAAGGCGGCGAAAACCGCGCCTTGGGCTGGAAAGATTTAGCCGCTTTGGCCGAAACCGTTCCCTCCTTCAGAAAGCCGGTTTATCTCGCCTTGCTACGGCATGTCGGCGACGGGGGTCGGCTTCTCCCGGGGAAATCATCTGGGCCATAAACTGAGCGACAATTCCGGCGAGGTCGCCGCCGAAAAACCCAATAGGCCGGTGGACCGCAGTTTTTCCCCCTCGAAAAGCTGGTAAGCGACGAGCCCCACCCCTTTGGCATAGGCGTAATAACCGATCCGATTGCCTTCTTCTTCGCGGAAAATCGTGGCCGGCACCCAGTAACGGCCCGTCCCCGCGTCGCGGGCATAACCCTGCCCCCCATAAGCCATCGGCAATAAAAGCAAGCTGTCGACGCCGGCCACCGTCACGTTCCGGTTACCGACGCGCCACGATCCCGGCCAGGATTCGGGATGCTCGGGCAGCCAGAGTTGAGGATCGGCGGGCAGGCTGTCGCCATCCGCGTATTCGCCCGCCACATAAAGCCCCAGCGAATCGACGGGGCCGGATCGCCGCCGCGTCAAAATAAGCCCCCGGCCGGCTTGCCCGTCTTCGAAACCGAAGGCGTCGTCTCCCAGATAAACGAAGGCGGATTTTTTCTCATTATCCTCCGACAGCGGCTTCCCGTCGTCCCCGAACTCCACCTGGCGGTAGCGGTTGACCGGCAAACCCTCCATGGGAATCAGTTTGTCGTTCAATTGGATGGCATAAGGCTGTTTGACTTGCAAATCCAAAGGCAGGAGGCGTCCCGGCCCTTCGACCGAATCGCAAGCGGTAAATAGCGACGCGGCCAAGGCCGCCAGGCCGAAACCAACCCATGCCGGCGGCGCCCATTGAATTGTCACGGCCTTCCTCCGGCGAGGGATATTTGCAAGCCCATGCGGCCAATCCAGACCGAATGCAAGGGAATGACGCCATCCTTGCCTTCGGCTTCTTCCGCGCCGTGGAAGCCGCCGCCCAGTCTTAGCCCCAGCCGCAGATTTTCCTGCAGGCCCGGCAAAACCCAATGGAAACCGGGCGTCAAATACCCCTCCAAAGCATAGCCCCAACCCGAGTAATCCCGCTCGGACCGGCTGGGACCATAGGCCTGGGAAACCGTTTCGCTAGTCACGTGCAGGTTACGGTAAACGACGCCGGCCAGAATATCCGCCGAGACTAAAAACCGGCGCCGGCCCCATAGCGGCGTCGCCACCATGGGCCCGAATTGCAAGGCGGTCGAATTCACCCGGGTCTGGAGCGTGAGGTCCGGGGATTGGCCGGCGGGCAGGCCGGGCATTTCTTCGTGACCCTCGGCCCGGTACCGCCCCAAAAAGCGGTCGAAGCCGAAATGGAAACCGCCCAGGAAATGGGACCCGCCGCTTTTCAGCGTTTGCAAGCCGAATCCGGTGCCGAAGCCTCCGCTATTGTCGCTTCCGGCCAAAGACCATTTTGCGTCGATCTCGGCTCCCGGCAGGAAATCCTCCCAGGCAAAGACCCGGTCGCGGGTTAGCAAGCCCGCCCAGGAATTCCATATCCAGGGGCTCGCGTCCGCGCCGCCGCCCCAGAAAACCCCGCCGCGGGGCTCTTCGGCCCAGGTAACCTTTTCGCTACCCTTGCCCAGGGCGAATCCCTTCGGGCGCTTGCCGAAAAGGCCGATATGCACCGGCGTCAGGCTCATGCCCGAGACCTCGGCCAGGGCCGAAACCACCGGGCCCTGGGCGGGGGTATGATCGATGCGGTAAGCCCCGGGCTCAAGGGCCAGGGAATAGTCGCCGATTTCGGGAATGCGCATTTCGCCTACGGGGGCGCCGCGCTTGATGTCGAGCAGGGAATAAACACCCACCGGGCAGCGGTGAAAGATGAAGCCGCCCTGTTCGGCCCCCGGGCGGGTCAGCAATAAATCCTTGGCGCCGGTGAGATCGATGCTGAAGGAAGGATGCTGCGGCAGGTTAAGCGTTTCGCGGGAAAAAGCCACGGTTTGATCGTAGGCGTAATTGTAGGCCTCGAAGAGGGTGACCTGGCCATCGTGGTTGCGATCGCCCGCGCCGCGCAAGGCCATTTCCCAATGGCTGGTGAATATCGAGCCGCCCAAGGTACGCACTTCATAGGCTTGCTCCTCGCTGGCCGAGGAGCTGATGGTGACTTCGCCCCGGGTGGCTTTGTCCAAGTCGATAGCCACCCTCACCGGCTGGGTGGCGCTGAACCCCTTGGAGGCGAAAAACGAAGCCCCCTGGCAGACGTCGAGGACATAGATCCGGGCTTCCGGCCGGCCTTTTTCCAACAGGGCTTTGACCTCGCCGAAGCCGACCTGTTCTCCGCCGACATGGAATTGGCGGGCTCCCCCGTGGCCGGTGTAGTAGAACTGCAGCATGACCTTGCGGCCCCCGGCCCTTTGCGCCGCGATGGCGTCGCCTATGCCATCGAGCTGGGCCCGCAGGGCCGAGGCCGATTCCACCCGCAATAAACGCACATGGGCGGAGTCCATTTGCCCCAGCCCGCGCAAAAGCTTTTCCAGCCGCATGCCGTCGGCATAGGCGTATTGCAGGGTCTTGTCGCCCGGCAAACCTTCCCGGGAAGCGACGATGACTCCGAAACGCACCCAGTCCTCGGCGCGGACGGGCGCATCGGGCGGCGACAGGGGCGAGGGCCAAACCGTCACGGCCCAGCCCAAAAGCAAAGCGGGCAGCCCGGCGACCGCAAAAGGAGTTTTGAGGCCGGCTCCAACCGTCATGGGGTTTCCCGAACCGTGAAGGTCTGCAATTTCCAACCCGACGGCATGGGCGGCGTGAACGGTTTTTTCTCCGAGGCCAAACCCATGCCGCTTAAGACGCGCAGGGTGGAATCCAGGGAAAAAGGGGCGGAATGGGAAACGCATATCAAACGGCTCTCGCCGCTTCCGGTTAAAACCAAGCCCGGGGGCGGTTCGTCCACGCTGATTTTCCGCGCGACCTTACCGGCTTTGGGAAAGACGAGGCTGAGGCCTTGTTCCGAATCCCAGCCAAAAATGGCCAGATGGGGTTGAGCGCCGGGCATAGGCATGATTTGCAAGGTATCGCCAATCGACACTTGGATGGGGTCGTCCGTGGCGGGGCGCAAAGAAAGACCCTTGATGAATAGCCGCATTTCCAAGCCATTGCCCTTGGCGGTAAAATCCTGGGCGGGAATTTTCGCACCCTGCCGCGGCCATAATCCCACCGCGACCACCAGCGCCGCCGCCGCCATGGCCAAACCGGGACGCAGCCCAAAGGAGCTTTCCCAAAAACCGCCAAAGACCCGGGCCGGTGAGACCTTATTCCCTTCGGGCGAAGGCCTAGTCCCGAAACATTTGCGGCCCAACCGCTCCGCGTCCTCGCGGAGATAGGCCTCGATTTCTTTTTTCGTCTCCGCCGCTTCGCGCCGGAGGGAGGCATTCATCCACAGGGCCAGCCGCAGCAGGGCGCGATGACGGAAGGGCATGGCCTTGGCGAAATAGAGATGCCAATCGATTTCATTCAGCGATGGCGAATCCGGAAAACCGGTCATGGGATAAGAGCCGGACGGTTCTTTCATGGCTCACCTTCTTTTTCACCGAGCTTGCCGCGTAAATGGTCCTTGGCCTTTTCCGCCCTTTTCCGCGCGCCTTGCACCGAAAGCCCCAACCGGTCGGCGACTTCCGCCCAACCCAGCCGTAACAGGTATTTCAAGGTCAGGACTTCGCGGTAATGCGGTTGCATGTCCCGCATGGCCTCCTCCATGGCATCGACCTTGGCGAAGCGGTATTCCGCGTCTTCCTCGGCGCGATTTTCACCGCCATCCTCAGGCGATTGATCGACGAAGTGCTTGCGGCGCCGGTAAATATCGATGGCGTGGTTGCGGGCGACCCTGGCCAGAAGGGGACCCATATTGGCCGGCGGCAGCCGCCCGTGTTCGGCGAGTAGGCGCGGCATTTTTTGGCTGAAAATCTCTTGCACCACGTCTTCGGCATCCTCTCGGGATTTGAGAATGCGCAGCGCCACGGAATACACCATGGGGGAGTATCTCAGGAACTCCTCTTTCAGGTCACCCTCCGTCGCCGCGTATCCGGAATGACCGCGGGAAAAAGACCCCAAGCCCGCCATTCTTCCCCTGCAAGACGAAGTCCCTCCTGAAAATGCCACCGCCCGGCAACTATAATAGGCGGCATGCCCCTCGCATTCCGAAATTCGGTCTTCTTTTGGCTGGCCATGGCGGCCCCCCTATCCCTGGTCCTCACGGCCTGTTCCAGCGAAAAAATCGCCGCCGACCCTCTCGGTAAGCTTGCCGCCAGCCGGGAGAAATGGCAAGCGGCAAAACCCCGAACCTATCGCTATGTCTATACACGGTATTGCGAATGCCTGCCGCAAAGCACGGGTCCTTTCCGGGTGACGGCCGACGGGGATTCCTTGCTTTCGGTCGTGAAACCCGGACCCCTGGGCGACTCTTCGCTCACCCCGGGGGCTTATGCCTATCTCGCCGTCGACAGCGTATTCGCCAAAATCGAAGCCTATCTGCAACGGGGCGTCCACCGCAGTGAAATCGTTTTCGACAACACCTATGGTTTTCCCACCGACGTGAACATCGACATCGACGCGAGCATGGCCGACGAAGAGTATATCCTTTCCATCCGGGATTTTAAGATCGTAACGCCCTGAATAAAGGTTGCCCGGCGGCCTAAGCTATTTGTCGTGGGCTACTTCTCCGCGAGGCTTTTGAGATTGGCGAGGCCGGACTCAAAATCCTTGCCGACGAGTTTGTCCATGCTGATGAAGACCGTCATGAGCTTGGACAGGAAAGGGCTGGGTCCGAACATGGCCCATGTCACCTCGGTTTTGTCCCCTTGCGGATTCAGGGTGAAGACCGTGGTATTGTGCGCTTCCATCGGTTTCATGAAATCGAGTTTCAATTGGACCTTTTGGGTCGGAGCGGATTCGGTGATTTCCATGCTGCCCTGGCCGACCTTTTTATTGCCTTCCCACGCATAAACCGAACCGACCCCGTAATCCGAACCGGCGAAGGTTCGTTTCATGCCGGGATCGAGTTTTTCCCAGGGGGACCATTCGCTCCACCGGTGGAAATCATTGATCAGGGGAAAGATTTTCTCCGTATCGGCATTGATGACGACGGATCGTTCGATGCGGAAGGAATCGGGCTTGGTCGCGGCCAAGCCGAGGATAATGGCGATGAGGACCATAAGTCCCAGGATGATTTTGAGTATCATGGCAATACCGTAACCTTTCTGCTCCATAGGATTTCCGACCTATCGTCTAGGATGCGCAGAATATAGGTACCCGCCTGGGGAAATATCCGGGCGAGGGATAGGACGGTATTCCCCCGTGCCTCGCTCCGGAAAATCAGGCTTCCGTTTAGGCCATAGCCATCGACCTTTAATCTGGAGTGTTCACCCCCTTCGATGCGGAGGCTATTCCCGATCCAATGAAACCTCGTGGAAAAAACCACCCCGGTCCGCGCTTTATGCCTGACGGGGGTCGATATTTGCCAGTCGGCCGGCATGCGCGCGATAATGCCTTGGCCGGCGGAACTGCGGTAAACGACCCCGAAAGTGTTGGCGTCGCCGCGGATGAAGTTGCCGTTGGCCAAGGCCCCGAAGCGGTGTTTATCGTCGTCGATGCGCGTCCAGGTCTTGGCCTCATCCAGGCTTTGGTAGGCGGCTTTGACGCCCCCGATGGTGCCATACATGTAAATCGCCGGGTAGGCGGCGCCCGGAGCGGCCTTGCCGAAACCCAAAGCTTCGCAGTGTTGGATTTTCTGGGTATAAACCGGGTCTTCCGCCGGGTCGATATTTTTAAAGGTGGCCCCGCCATCGGTTGAACGCGCCAAATAGCCGCCATTGAGTCCGTCCCAGGCAAAACCCGTGATCCACAAATGCCCTTCCCTGCCGGGAGTGACTTGCAAATCCGTGGTCGAGGAAAAATTGCGGCTGCTCACCTTGTTGAAGGTCAATCCCTTGTCGGTGCTGCGATAGACTTCGCCGCCGAAGGCGTAAAAGACATCCGCCTTTTCGGGATCGGCTACGGGTCGCATGTCCATTCCGCTCATGGAGGTGACCGTAGTCCACGTCGCACCCCAGTCGGCGGTGCGCAAAAGGATATTTTTGCCGGCGGGATTCCAAAGCACGACCTTGCCGTCGCTTGAAACGGCCAATTTTCCCTTGTAATACTGACCCGGGCTGGGATGGGTCGCGAACTTGGTCCAGGTATGCCCGGTGTCGAGGGAATAATAGAGGGGAAAGCGGTAATCGCTGTTGTCCGCCGTCTTATCGTCGCCGCCGACGCGCACCACCACCCCGACATTTTTCTTGGCGAAGTCGAGACCGGTGGTCGAACCGATATTGGGGTTGTGGTTCATGGGAGGCGGTTGGGTGATGTCGCGGTGGACGAATCCGTCATAGTCGCCGATAACGCTGATAAGCGGACCTCCCGGTATGCTCACCACGTTCTCGGGCACGGTTTCCTCCAGGCCTCTCACGGCGAAGTTCCACAGATGCCGAGAACCCGGCGACAAGTTTTCGGTCATGTAAATGCCATTGCCCGACGTCACGAAAACGCGCTTGGGGTTGAATGGATCGAATTCGATGCTGCCCGCCCAATGGATGCTTTGCCCCACTATCCAGCCATAGCCGCCATTGCCCAAGACGCCCATCGCGGCATTCGCGGGCACTTGGTTTGCCACGCTGTCGGGGACATCGCCGAATACGGCTTTCCAGGTTTTACCGGCGTCCGAGGACACGAAAATCTTATCCCCCCAGGCGGGCTTTTGGGTACCATCCCATATTTGCACCTTCCAGGTATTGATGGACGCCAGCACGATGTGATTGGAATCGGCCGCGTCGAGGCTGACGCCGCCATAGCCGCCGAGATGCGCGTCCCAAATGGTTTGCCCGGGGTGTTCCGGGTCGGGAGGATCGTCAATCGAATTTTCAGGGGACAGATTTTCCCAGGTTTTGGAATCGGTGTCATAGCGTAAAAACGCGCCGCGGCTGATGGTGGTATTGTTGCCGAAGCCCGGCCCGGCGCCATTGGCGGTGGTGACGTAAAGGAATTTTCCTTTCGGGGTCAATACCGCGCGTTGGGGCATGACTGGCTTGGAGAGCACGGGCAATGCTATGGCCTTCCAGGTCGCGCCCGCGTCGTCGCTGACAAACAGGTTGTCGCCGGTGACCGATAGGCCGGCATAAATGCGTTGGGTCGTCCCTCCCGCAACCTTGTTTCCGTCGAAAAGCACGAAAGCGATGCCGAGTCCGTTAGTTGGCGCGGTCAACCCGGTAACCTGGCTCCAGGACGTACCCCGATTCGTGCTCTTCCATAGCCCGTATTTACGGGTTCCGCAAAACAGGACGTCGGGATTATTGGGATCTACGGCCAGCCGCTCTCCGTTTTGACGGCCGTATTCATTGCCATGCACCTTGAATTGCGCCGTGACGTCGATGGTGTCGAAGGTCGCCCCATAATCGTCGGAGCGCAATACCATGGTCTTGCCCTGATTCCAGTAATCCGTTCCCGCCACCATATACAGGCGTTTCGGATTGGCGGGGTCGAGGGCGATGGCATCGACACCCAAAAGACCCATGTAATCGGGCCCTATCCAATCCATGAGGGAGACCCAAGCCTTGTCCGCTTCATTCCAGCGGTAGGCCCCGCCCACGTCGGTACGGGCATAGATGAGGTTTTTCTCGGTCTTGGAGGTGATGATGGCCGAGACAAAACCGCCGCCGCCGATGGTGACATGCCCCCACTTGAAATCATTTTGCGCTCGCGGGCAGAGCGTGGCGGTTAGAAAAATCAGGCCGGACAAGGCCAAGGCGCGTGACATGCGGTCTCCGAAGCGAAAGAAAAAGGAACGTCCGGGAAAAATAGCAGGCAAAGCCGGGCCGGACCCCTCTATTGAGGTAGTCTTAGCCCGGTTTTCCCGCCTTCGCCGCCATGTATTTCCGCCTTTCGGCGTCGGCCATCCTTTCCAGGGCATAGCGCAAGGCCGTCCGAGGCAAGGTAGCGGCATGCTTGTCCAAAAATCGCCGCAAGGAGGGCAAATCGCGTTTGCCGATTTCGCGCAGCATCCAGCCGACGGCCTTGTGCATGAGATCGTGCTTGTCCCCGCGGAGAATGTCGGCTATGGCCAAGGCGTCCTCGAAAGAGCGGCGCTTGATTTGATGGAAAGTGGCTATCATGGCCACCCGCCGCGTCCACAAATGCCCTGAATGGGCCATGCGCAGCAAGTGCGCGCGGCCTGAAGGTTTCAAACCCCCTTGGGCATCCGCGAAATGCGCCCCCACCAGGCATTCCGCCGAGCTGTCGACCAAATCCCAGTTATTGACCTTGTTCCGCTTCAAAGCCTGCAAGTAAATCCCGTGAATGGCTTTTTTTTCCGGGGGCAGGGCTTTGGCGTAACGGAAGACCAGAATGAATAGGGCGGTCAAGCGGTGCTCATGCCAGGGTGAATCCAGCAAGCGAGCCGCGGCCGCCAAGGGCAAAGCGAGAAAGCGTTTGGCGACGGCCCTTTGATCCGGGACGGTTATTCCCAAAAACCGATCGCCTTCCCCGTAGTCGCCCTTTCCGGTCTTGAAAAACCGCAAACTGGAAGCCGCCCTGATGGGATCGGCGATTTCCGCCAAGGTTTTTTCGACGTCTAATAAGCGAGGCAGAGACGGTTTTTTCGGTGTGGGCATAGAGACCTAAGCGATGGTAACGGAAATAATACCCACAACCCTACCATTGTTTACCTTTGCCGGCGGGTCATGGTTTCGGGCATTTTATCCCCTGCAATTCGGATACCGGTTTTTTCCGAGGAAACCGCGGTGTTAACCCGGGTGGCGGAAATTTTCGAGGGCCTGTTCTCCGCCCGTCACCGGGTCAAGCTCGCGGGGGGCTTCGACGAGCCCTATTACCTGGCTCCCCGGCGGGAATCCTGGGGAGAAATCCGCTTCCGCAACGACTACCTCAGCAGCTGTCTCCATGAAATCGGCCATTGGCTGGTGGCCGGCGCCGACCGAAGGCGAATGGACGACTATGGATACTGGTATGAACCGGATGGACGCGACGCCGAACAACAAAAGCGGTTTTACCGCGCCGAAATCAAACCCCAAGCCATGGAATGGGCCTTATCCGACCTTTGCGGGATACCTTTCCGGTTGAGCCGCGACAACCTGGGCCAGGGCGACGATGCCGCCGATGGGGATTATGCCGCCTTCGCCGCGGCGGTATTGAAACAAAAACGGGAGTGGATGGAGCGGGGTTTTCCGGCCAGGGCGGGATCTTTCCTGCGCGCCCTGGAAGCCCTCCACAGCCTTGCTCCCGCCCCGACCCAGGCCTTGTCCTACCCATGATCGTGGCAAATATCAAATGGATTTTAGCGGCATTCGCCCTGCTGGCGGGGAGCGCTCCGGCCTTGGCGGCCAAGAAGCCTCCCTCCGATCCCCCCGTCTTGAGGCTGGGGAGCCTGAGCAGCCCCGACAGCGCCGTCACCGCTTTGGCGCAGGATTTTTTCGCTTACCTGGGTCAAAACGTGGGGGTGAAATTCGAATTGGTCGACGGGCCGCTGAAACGGATTTTGGTCGACGCGGCCAAGGGAAGGCTGGACGGATTGGCCTACCGCACCCAGGCCATTCAAAGCCTACCCGCTTTGCGCAGCCTTTTGCCGGTGCCGACCTCCCTGGGGAAAATCAGCGCCAGCGCCTATGCCTTGGACTCCTCCGCCCCCTGCCTGCAAGGCTGGCAGGATTTGGCGAAAACCGGAAAGCGGTTTTCCATCGTGCGCGGGTATATCCAAATGCAAAGGACGGTGGATTCCCTGGGACTGCAGAACTATGCCGTGGTGGTCGATTCCATTCCCCAGGCCTTCCGGCTGCTCCGGGCCAACCGCATCACCTATATCCTCGATTATTATTCGGTCATCGAGACCCTGATCCAAAGCCGCAAGCAACCTCCCGGCCTTCGCTATGCCGGTGAAATATCCACCCAACCGCTATTCCTTTACCTGCATGAAAACCACCGCGATCTGATCGCCCCCATCGACTCCCTGATTCAGGCCATTCACCGGGACTCCAGCTTGAGTTTAATCCCGGCGCCGACTCCTCCGCGATTCAATCCCGGCCACTGCCGCTTCCAGCCTTAACCCTTACCTCGCCCTAGCCTAAGGCGGGCATGGCCGGCATCCCCCGGTTGCGGTAAATCCCAGGGACATCCTCCCTGGCGTTGTGGTATCATGTCGCGATATGCCTCCCAACATCCCCCCGAAGCTACCCTTCGCGGTCCTCTCGGTGCTGGGCCTGGGTTTTCTATTGGGGCAAGGCCAACCCGCCGCGCAAACCGACACGCTGAAGCTGGGCGGTTTGGGAGAGATGCGCGGTTATTTTCCGGGCTTCAAAAGCGGCATTTACCAGGAATTGGGCCGGCGGCTGGGAATTCGTTTCGTGCTCATCGACGCCCCTAGCAAAAGGCTTTACCGGGACATGGCCTTGGAGCGGCTCGACGGCCTCGCCTACCGTAGCCGGCATATCGAAGCCTTTCCCGGCTTGGACAAACTCCTTCGCGTTCCCATCGCCCTGGGAAGCACCGACGAAGGCGCCTATACCTTGGACTCGACGGCTCCCTGCCTGCATAGCTGGGGCGATTTGAAGCATGTCGCGGGGAAATTCACCACCGTGGCCGGCTACATGAGCTCCCAGAAATACCTGGACTCCCTGGATTTGCGCGATCGAGCGGTGCTGGTGGATTCGGTTGGCCAAGCCATGCGATTGCTGGTGGCCGGGCAGGTTCGGTATGTCGTGGACGTCACTCTTTTCGTGGAAATCTGGCTGAATCATTGGCGGGACGACCGCGCCGTGCTCTATGCTGGAACCATGAGTCGCGATCCCTATTACCTCTATCTATCCCCGCGCCTGGCCGATGTGGCCGGAAAAGCCGAAACCGCCATCGCGGAAATGCAGGAAGACGCCCCTTTGTGGAAAGAGCTTTCCTTGGATAGCCCCCGCCTGACCGCGCTCCGCTGCAGAGAGAACCGGTAAATCCGCCCGGGGAAATGGTTCACCATGCCGATTGAGCCGAGAGGCAATTCACCCGTATTGGCCAAGCGCATCCTGGTCATCGCCTTGCTCGTGGGCGGGACCTTCGCGATTTTCGATTCGGCGATAAGGCTGTACCTGCAATACCGGCACGACATGGGAACCTTGGGCCATCAAGTCCAGCATTTGCTGGCCAGCCATCGGACTTCGCTTTCCATGAGCCTCTACCGTCTCGATGAAAACCAATTGCACGCCGAGTTGAAGGATCTCCTGGGGCATCTCGGCTTGATGCGCCTCGAAGTGTATGAGCCGGGATCCGGCATGCCCATCCAGGTGCAAGTCGGAGAATCGGCGCAAAAGCCCACCTTGCACTGGCAAGACACCCTGTGGGTGGAAGAGAATGGATTGCGCCGGAACCTCGGCTACCTCGAGGTGGAAATCGACGCGAGCTGGCCCCTCAAGGAATTGCGGCGGGGGGCTTTCATGGCCTTGCTGGGCCATAGCGCCAGCCTGCTCATACTCGCCCTCATCGTGCTGGGCATTACCCATTTCGGCATTACCCGGCATTTGATATCCATGGCGCGGCAATTGGAAGCGGTGAATTTCGACGCCTTGGCGCAGCGCATTCATCTCAAGAAAAAATCCAGCCGCCCCCGCGACGAAATCGACAGGCTGGGCGACGCCATCAACGCGCTGTTGCAGAGACTGGAGGACGGCCGGCTGCAAAACGAAGTCCAGGAGGCCAAGCGCGTCGAGCTTCAAAAACGGCATGAGAGCGGCAGGAAATTGGAAGCGCTGGGGAATTTATCGGGGGGAATCGCGCACGACATCAACAATATTCTCGGCATCATTCTCCTGCAAACCGAAATGGCCGTCAACCAGGCCGGCTCCAATCCCGCCGTCTTGGACAGGCTCGGGGTGGTCTTAAAGGCGGTGGATCGCGCCAAGGAAGTCGTGCGGCAAATCCTGGTCTTCAGCCGGAATTCCGAGGGCCGGCTATCCGCCATGAATATTTCGCACGCCGTGGAAGAGGCCATGCTGCTGCTCAAAACCACCTTGCCCTCCAAGGTGACCCTGATAACCGATATCGAACCCGATTGCGGCATTCTGGAAGCCGAACCGGCGGATATCCAACAGGTCTTGCTCAATCTGGGGGTGAACGCTTTCCAGGCCATGGAGGAAAGCGGCGGCACGCTTAACCTGAGCCTGAAGAAAATCCGCATCGACGCGGGGGAAATGCCCCACTTGCCGGAAGCCAAGCCCGGCCTTTACGGCCTGCTCACCATGACCGATACCGGTCCCGGCATGCCGAAATCCGTGGCGGATAGGATTTTCGAACCTTATTTCACCACCAAGGAAATCGGCAAGGGCACCGGCCTGGGCATGGCGGTAGTCCACGGCATCATCAGCAAATTGCGGGGGCATATCTTATTGCATACCCGCATCGGCCGCGGCACGACCTTCCGCATTCTCCTGCCCATCCAACCCGGACAAGTCGGCGAAACTTCGGCGGTAAAACCCAGGCCCCGGGGCAAAGGAGAGCATTTGCTGCTGGCGGAAGATGAGCCGCTGCTGCGCTCGGCCATGCAGGAAACCCTGCAAGGTCTCGGTTACCGCGTCACCGCTTGCGAAAACGGCAAGCAAGCCCTGGAGCTTTTACAGGCGCGGCCCGACTCTTTCGCCGCCTTGGTATCCGACTTGTCCATGCCCACCATGGGCGGATCGGAATTGGTCGAGGTCGCCCGGAAAGTCCGCCCGGATTTACCGATCGCCATTTGCACCGGTTTCGCGCGTCCCGGGGAATCGGAACAGCTGGCGGATCAAGGTATTCCCCTCATCACGGGCAAGCCTTTTTTGACCAGCGAACTCGCCGTCGCCATCCAAGACTTATTGGCCGCGGACGCCGTTTCCGTTTACCGGCCGTCATCCCCGGGATAATTCTCCCCTGGCGGTCCTGCCGCATTTCCGCTATATAGGACAGATGAATTCCATCGACTTCTCCCTGCGTCCTTTTCGCCTCGCCGCCGCCGCCATTTTGCTATCGATGCCTTTTCCCACCAGGGCGCAAGAAGACTATTCCACCTGGTTCAATACCCGCCAAGTCATGTTCAATACCTCGGCCACCGGCGCCGGTATCCCCTCCGATCAAATCGGTTTTCCCGTTTTGATCCGGCTCGACGAGGCGCAAAGCGAGGTTTTTTCCTCCGCGAAAACCCATGGCGAAGACTTGCGGTTCAGTAAAGCGGCCGATGGCAAGCACCTGCCTTATGAAATCGAAAGCTGGGACGCCGCCGCCAAAACCGCCGCCATTTGGGTGCGCGTCGACACCTTGAAAGGGAATAAAGACGGCCAATTCATCCTCATGCACTGCGGTAACGCCAATGCCGCCGACTCTTCGAATGGAGCCGCGGTTTTCGGCGGAGGCGGCTTCGATGCGGGCAATGGCTATTCCGCCGTCTGGCACCTCGGAGCGAGTCTCGAGGATGCCACCGGGAATACCCCCGCCGCCCTGGACAGCGGAACGACGCCGGCCGCCGGCCTTATCGGTCCCGCCCGTAAATTCACCAATACCGACGCCTATGCCGCGACCGGCCAATACATCGCCATCGGATCTCCGGCCAGCCTCAATATCGCGGGAACCATCACCCTGGAAGCCTGGATCAAGTGGCAAAGCAAGCTCAACCACCGCATCGTGATTTGCCATGGCTCGGCCGCATCCAATAGCAGTGAAACCGTCTTAAGGGTGGGTGAGTACCAGGATTACCGCACCGGCATCTGGAATGGCAAGGTGCATCATGCCCACAAGGCAGCCGCGGCGGCCGACAGCAATACCTGGGTGCATATCGCCGGCGTCTATGACGGGACGAAATGGACGCTCTACCGCAATGGCGTGGCCGTCCACGATACCGCCGACCCCGGCTTTGGAGCGCAGAGTTCGCCCGCCGCCTGGCGCATCGGCGCGCAATGGACATCGCAAGGCGTCCAGCGTTTTTTCCACGGCGACATCGACGAGGTGCGCCTGTCCAAAACCGCCCGCAGCGCCGACTGGCTGAAACTGGGCTACGAAAACCAAAAGGAAAACCAAGGCCTGGTCAGAATCGGAATCGCCGGTACCTCCGTTTTTTCAACTCCGCGGCGGCGGGCGCAAAACCCGGGCTTCCGGCACTATGGCTGGAAATTCCATCGCCGCAATGTTCTCGGCCAAACCGAAAAACCGGCTAACGCGCTCCCTTCCCGGTGATCACCACCCAGACCGTCCGCAGGAGAATGAGCAAGTCAAGCGCCAGCGACATGTTCTCGAAATACCAGAGATCGAAAAGGATTTTGGTTTTGACGTCCTCGATGGAAGTGTCATAGGTGTGCTTGACCTGGGCCCAGCCGGTGAGGCCGGGCTTCATCTTGAGACGGCGTAAGTAAAGCGGCACTTCATTGCGCAAGTGATTGATGAAATGCTCGCGCTCGGGCCGCGGGCCGACCAAGGACATTTCCCCCGTCAGGACATTCCACAATTGGGGGATTTCATCGAGCCGGGTCTTGCGCAGGAAGCGGCCCAGGCGCGTGATGCGCGGATCGTTTTTTCCCGCCCATTGGGGTCCGGCCTTTTCGGCGTCGGGCCGCATGCTGCGGAATTTATGCAGGTAAAACCGGCGGCCATACTGCCCGACGCGTTCCTGGGAATAGAAAATGGGTCCCGGCGAATCCCATTTGACCGCCAAGGCCACCGCCGCGAATAAAGGCGCGCCCAATACCATGGCCGTGGCGCTGATGGTCATGTCCATGATGCGTTTGACCTGGGCTTGCCAGGGCGGCAAATGCTCGGGAAAGAGCTCCTTGAGGGCCAGGCCGTGCACGGCATTGGTCTTGAAGTGCCCGCTGGCGGCGTCATAAAGATCGGGCACGATGAAAACCTTGACCGGGAATTCGGCCACGTAGGAAAGCACGCGGAGGATTTCATTATGCGAGGCGCTGTCATGGGAAATCACCAGGGCGCCGATATGCTGCGATGCGACGATGCCGGGCAATTCCGCGTAGCGGCCGAGCACCGGCACGCCTTCCAAGTCCGTCCCGCGGAAAGCGGGATTCTCGTCGACATAGCCCCAGGCTTTCCACCCGAGTTCGGGAGCCAGGAGAATTTCCCGCTGGATTTTTTGCCCGGCTTCGGTGGCTCCGAGGATCAAAAGGCGATCGAGTCCGATGCCGCGCCGCTTGAGCCGCAAGGTAAAGCCCTGCGCCAAAAGCCGCAAGCCGGCCACCAGGAAAAGAATGGCGGCCCAATACGTGGCGAAGGCCGCCGCCCGCGAGAAGGTGAGGATGCCGGCGAACCGCCCCGCATGCAAGGCCAGCAGGGCGTCCGAGCCCGTGGCCATGGCCGCCAGCAGCAGGCAGCCTATGGTCACTTCCTTCGCCACCGCCCCGACATGCAAGGCGCGGGAATGCAGGGACCAGTCGCGGTAAAGCCCCGAGATGAAAAAATACCCCATCCAAATCAGGCTCAGGGCGAAAGCCAGCGGCACATGATGCCAAAAGCTGCGATCCGGATCATAGGTATCCGCAAAGAGACCGCTTTCATAACGCAAGTAGAAAATGAAGGCGAAGGCCGAATTGAAGGAAATCAAATCGGACAGGAGAAAGAGGTATTTCTCAACCTGCCGGATGAGGATGAAGCGCTTTCCACTCATGAAGTGGATTAAGGTAGCGTTTCTCGCCCGCGCGCATCCTTATTCAAGCCCTCGCCGAAGAGGGGAGTGGCCGAAGGCGCCGAAGCCTTGCGGAGATTCAACCGGCGATGCCCGGGCGCGCCGATGGAAGTCGTTTCCTCTCGATTGAGCAAATACTCCATGCCGCCCCAGAGATGGCCGAGAAAAACCGAATCCCGATAGGCCGCCGTGACATGGCCCATGGCGGTGGTCCAGGCTCGGCCGCCTTGGTAGTCGCCATACCAGCTCATGGGGTGATCGGCGCCGGCCCGGCCATTGGGATAGGTCGACTCGTCGACGGTGGCGAGGATATGCATGGCCGGATTGGCCGCCATGCGGGGATTGGCCTTGAAACCGTAAATCTCATCCTTGCGCTGCCATCGCTTGGGAATGTGCCGGGTCGAACGGTCGGCGGTATCCTCCACCACGACGGTATGGGTGGTATTGGAATCCCCCGGCAGGCTCTGGAACCAAGCCCCGCCGATCAACTTGCCGTAGAAAGGCCAATTCATTTCCGCGTCCAGCGCCGCATGGATGAGTTGCACCCCTCCGCCCGCCTGAAACCAGCTTTCAAAAGCGGTTTGTTGGGCATTGTTCATGAAATCGCCGGTATTTTTCAAGAGCACCACGGCCTGGTAGCGCGCCAATCCCGTATCCGAAATCATGGCGCCGCTCTCCGAGGTGTCGGCGATGAGTCCCTTGCTTTCGTAAAAGGCCTTCAAGGCCTTGCGCGTATCGGCGATATTGTTTTCCCGCACCCCGGCCGTCTTGGTGTAAATCAGCACGCGGTCGACCGCCTCGGCTAGGCCCAGCGCCCCCATCAGGATGATCCCAGGCGCCATGCGAAAAAACCGCTTCATCGACTTCCCCGATCGAGTTCAAAATAGACGGGCGAATCAGTTTTTTCCCCGCTCCATTTCTTTCCCGTCAAGTCATAGGACGCCGACGCCGGCGCTTCCATTCCCCTTGGCCCGTGGCCGAATCGGGCCGATCGAAGCCGAAGCAAGGACACTGCCTCATCCTCGAAATAGTGCATGTTCAGCCAGCGTTGGGCGGAAATCTGGCCGATTTTTACATAGCCGGCGGCCCGGTAATGCGTGCCATCGGTGGGAAAGCCCTTGGTATCGACGGTGTCGACGTTTTCCAATTTCTGTTTCGCGGCCACGTCGGCGGCGCGGACGATGGAGTTGTAAGTCCACTGGCCCTGGGCGTCTATCATGGGAATGATGGCGGGCAAATCGGGAACTCCGACCTTGACGCGGATATCCTTGATCAAATTGATCATATTCTTTTCATAGGCATCGGAAAGGGCCTTGTCGAAGGCGTCGAATTCCCCTTGCAGCCAGACGAACCCCGCCCATTTCGGGGCGTATTGGGTCGTATCGAAGGCAGTATTGAAAGACTTCAGCGCCCCATCGATATGGGTCATCATGTTTTTGTACAGGGTGCCGCCATTCCCGTTATTGGAACTGGGCGGGAGCCAGTCGGAAGATTTTCCCAAATAGGTGGAACCCTTGGAATCCTTGATGAGGGCGATTTTTTGACCCGGCAGGGAATCCGAAAGGGTTCTTCCGAAATAAAGTTCGGGCCCGATATTCGAGGCGGTGGCGCCGAAGCCGGGGGCCAAGGTCATCCACTTGCCCAGCTTGGCTCCATCCCCGTCGGTGTACTGGATGATTTTGACGTTTTCCACGGTCTTTTTCTGATCGGCCGTCAAATCATTGATGGCGGCGAAATAACCCACCATATTCGATTGTCCCGAAAGCAGGAAAACCAGCACATCCGTTTTGGCGCTCGCTCCCCAAACCGAGCAAATCATGGCCACTACCGCCGAGCGCCAGGTTCCAAAAAATCGCTTTCCCGTGAATTTCGAAATCATGCGTCCACCCTTTGGAGAGTATGCGGGATATATAGCCTCGACCGGCCCTTTTCGCTTCCGGATCCATTGGCGGCGGCGCGCTTTCGCCGCAGTTCACCGCTCCCTACCGCCAAAACCTTAAGACCTCGGTCTTGGCGGTGATGACTTCCAAGGCGTCGATGCGCTTCAAGGCCTGGCGGACCTGGGCGTGGCGTACCGTATGGGTCGTGATGAAGATCGGCACATTGTCGGGATCGTGCTCGGGATTTTGCGTCAAGGATCGGATGCTGATGCCGGCTTCCCCGAGGATGCCGGTGACCTTGGACAAGACCCCCGGCCTATCCTTGGCTGTGAGCCGCAGAAAGTATTCCGTCTCCAATTCGTCCATGGGCTTGAGCGCGTGGGCGGTCTGCGAAACCTGATCGGAAAACCAAGCCAGGCTGGCCGGTTCGGGATGGCCGGTGGCGAGCTGCCCCGCCAGGGAAACCAAATCCGAAAGCACGGAGGAAGCCGTAGGCAGCTTGCCGGCTCCCGCTCCAGTCAACAATAACGGACCAACCGCCGAGGTTTTGAGGTAGACGGCATTGAGCACGCCATTGACCGCGGCCAATTGATGGGATTTTTCCACCAGGGCGGGGTAGACGGCGGCGAAGACGCGGCCCTCGGGGTCTTGGGAAACCACCCCGAGCAGCTTGACTACGAAGCCCAGCTCGGCGGCCATGGCGATATCCAGCGAAGAGATGCCGCGTATCCCCTCGCAATGCAAGGCGCGGTAATCGACGTGCCGGCCATAGGCCAAGGAGGCCAGCAGGGAAACCTTGTGCAAAGCGTCCCAACCATCGATGTCGAAGGTGGGATCGGCTTCGGCATAACCCAGTTTTTGCGCCTGGGCGAGCGCGGCCGGAAACGATTCGCCGTCCCGGGTCATTTGCGTGAGGATGAAATTGCTGGTCCCGTTGATGATGCAGGCCAAACCCAGGATATCATTGCCGATGAGGCTTTCCTGCAAAGTCTTGATGATGGGAATGCCGCCGCCCACCGCCGCTTCGAAGCCGAGGAAGGCGTGATGCTTCGCCGCCAACGGGAAAAGTTCGGTTCCATGCTTGGCCAATAGGGCTTTATTGGCGGTAATGACATGCTTGCCCGCCGTCAAGGCGGCAACCACGGCCTCGCGAGGCGCATCTTCGCCCCCCGCCACTTCCAAGAGCACGTCGATGTCGGGATGCGCCGCCAAAGCCAGGGGATCGGTGGTGAGAAAGGGATTGACGGAATCGGCCAGCACGGGGCTGCTCATTTCCCTGCCTAAGAGGGCCATGGCCGCGCGCAACGACTCTTCCCGCCGCGCGCAAAGGCCGGTCACTTCGAAATCGAAGCCCAAGGTTTTGTTGAAAAAGGATTTTTGGCCGCGAAGCAGCTCCATAATGCCCTGGCCGACCGTGCCGACGCCCAGGAGTCCGATGCGAATTTTCATGGAAGTAGAAAGGTAATCGGAGGGGGAAAGAGGGGTGGAATGCCTGGAATTTCTACCTTTTTCCCGGTTCCGCAGCCCATTTCAACCCGATGCAAACGGTTCTAAAGGGCTTTCGAAAGGTCATCCATGTCGCAGAAAATCGCCCTCATCACCGGCATAACGGGCCAAGACGGCTCTTATTTGGCTGAATTATTGCTGGAAAAGGGCTATGACGTCCACGGCATTATCCGCCGGACCAGCCTATTCAACCGTACCCGCATCGAGGCCACCCGCGACAAAGTCCGAGCTGAAGGACGGGTTTATGAGCTGCACTACGGGGACATGGGCGATTCCAGCAGCCTCAATCGCATCGTGGCAGCCGTCAGGCCCGATGAAATCTATAACCTGGCCGCCCAGAGCCATGTGAAGGTGTCCTTTGATTCCCCGGAATTCACCGCCGACGTGGATGCTACCGGGGTTTTGCGGCTACTGGAAGCGATTCGCAGCAATAAATTGAATTCGCGTTTTTACCAGGCTTCGACTTCCGAACTCTATGGCAAGGTCGTGGAAACGCCCCAAAGCGAAACCACGCCATTTTACCCCCGCTCGCCCTATGGAGTGGCCAAGCTCTATGGTTTCTGGATCGTGAAAAACTACCGCGAATCCTATGGCATGCATGCCAGCAATGGCATTCTCTTCAACCACGAGTCTCCCCGCCGCGGCGAAAACTTCGTCACCCGCAAGATCACCCTATCCCTGGCGCGCATCAAGGCCGGGCTCCAGCCCACTTTACGCATCGGCAATATGGACGCCAAACGCGACTGGGGACATGCCCAGGATTATGTCGAAATGATGTGGATGATGCTGCAACAGCCTGAACCGGACGACTACGTGGCCGCTACCGGTGAAACGCATACGGTGAGGGAATTCATCGAAAAAGCCGCCCCCATCGCCGGTTACGATATCGCCTGGGAAGGTGAAGGCGATTCGGAAGTCGGACGCGACCGCAAATCCGGTAAGATCATCGTCGAAGTCGATCCCAAATTCTACCGGCCCGCCGAAGTCGAATTGCTTCTCGGCGATCCCACCAAGGCCAACACCAAACTCGGCTGGAAGCCCAAGATCAAATTCGCCCAACTCGCCGAAATGATGATGAAGGCGGATTTGGAGGGTATTCAAGCTGCCTCTTGATACCAACTCCAGATTTTGGTTGAAATCGTTGTAAATGCAAAGCGGGAAAGCTAAAGCTTCTGATCGAAGTCATGATGCGCCGTGAATTGCAAATCGTTTTACTCATGATTGGATGGGGACAAGCCTTGGATTGTCCGCCAGCATTGGATAAGAGCCTCACCCTCTTTGATCTCCATCCGTATGAGTTTGAGTGGCACCGGGGAAAAATGGCAACTGGCAGCATACCTCTTGGTTTCACCGACCCACAACCCCAGAACCGGGAATGTAGGGAAGAAATCACCTTTCCGAATCGACCCTTGCTCACTTGGGATGACTCAACCAGCGTCATTTCCTTCCTACCGATTCTAGGTCAAGAAATGCGCTTGGACTCTGAAACAGTATCGGCAAGTGAGGCGGGTGTAATCCTGTCCGGTGGTAAGGGACTGGTTTCTTTTTCGCTGGATACCAGAACTTACATGGAGGTCGGGGGAAATTCGGATAGACCCTCTTTCGATCACCAAATTGTGGACAGTCAAGACGGTGATGTCACAGGGGCGCTCGATTATCGCTCCTATTCGCGTTTCCAAGGTGATCTCAATTTGACGCTTCCATTCGGCAACCTCTCGGTAGCCAGAAATTCTGCTCATTGGGGGCCAGGTCTTTTCGAAAACCTCACCTTTTCCGAAGAGGCCATTCCATTTTACCAGTACCTCTTTACCTCGGACATAGGGCCGCTTCATGTCGCCAGCCTATACGGAGATCTCCTCATCGGCGAAAATCAGTCTTACTCCTCTGAAAATCGCGAACAAAGAAGCCTATACGCGCATCGCTATGAATTGACTTTGGGAACCGATTGGTTAATGGGCGTTACCGAACAGCTGGTGCTTTACGAGATGGGGAAGCCTTATTTGTTCGCACCTATTTTCCCGCTTTTTATCGCCAAGGGATTTTTATACGAAGGAAATACCAATGGCAATCTGGCCGTGGATCTAACCTGGAGATCGCCTTGGTCGACCCTGCTTTATGGCGAATTCCTCTTAGATGATTTGGAGTCCCCCTCCTCGCTATTCCTCCATGATTATATCCAAAACAAATGGGGTGTAATGGCTGGATTCCATTGGGCGCATCTGGGCGAAAAATGGTCTACCGGCATCATTGGAGAATTCAGTTATATCCGGCCCTGGGTCTATGCGCACTTCCAACCCCGCACAGCTCAATTCTCAAACCTTGGGCAGCCTTTGGGTAATCCATCCGGCCCCGACTCCAGAAATGGGACGATAAAGGTTTATGGTCGGAAGGGAGAATCCTGGTATGCGGGCTGCAAATTCGGAGTGAGATGGAAGGGGAAAGGCCCGGGGTCAGATGAGGAACAACCGGTCCCCGAAACCCCGTTGGAAAGTCAAGAGTCGCTATTAGGAGCAAAGGCTGAATTTTTCGGAGAGCCCGAGGTGGTATGGAAGTCGCGCGTGGCAACCCTTTTTCTGTCTGCGAGGCTTTCTGAGTCTTCCTCGGCCAGACTTGGGGTTAGGGTATTCCGATGAGTACTGCGTCCAAACCTTGCCGAATTGCCATAGATGTGCGAATGATTGATCATTCGGGTATTGGGACCAAGATGCCACTGGAAGAATCAAAAATGATACATAAGTTCAAACTCAAATATGATTGGCAAATTGACCCAGAAACCCTGGTCTGGAGATAATATGAAGATTCTATTCATAAAATATGCCGCCATAGGGGATGTTCTAAATGCCACTCCCGCTATTCGAGCTCTACGCAAACGCTTCCCTTCGGCGCAAATCGATTGCTTGGTTGGAAAGTGGTCCCATGCCGCCCTTAAAGATAATCCCAATCTCACCCGTACCATTCTTTTTGATGAAAACATCCTCTCTTTAAGGAAGCCGGGAAAGATGCTATCCCTAGCTTACCAACTCCGCAAAGAAGGATATGATATCAGCATATGCCTGCACCGAAGCGCAAAAATTCACGCTTGGGCTAGGTTGATAGGTGCGAAACGGCGCTTGGGATTCGTTAACCATGCTACGACGGGGCTTCTCCTGACGGACTATTTGGTGGAAGACGCGTATTCTTCGTCTCGACAGCACGAAATCTTGTATTATAACGAAGTCCTTTCCCCCCTGGAAACCAATTCCAGCTCGGAGATGGAGTTCTTTCTTGCCCCCCCCTCCGAGGCAGCCACCAGCTTCGCAAAAGGCCATTTTCTCAACCCTCATCGGAAGAAAATAGGCATGTGCGCCGGCGGAGCTCGCAACCTAGTGTTGACGGAATCACGTCGACAATGGTTTCTTGAGTCCTACCTAGAGGTAATACGGGGAATGCCGGAGTGTGATTTCATTGTTTTCGGTGCCGATTTTGATCAATATACCGTCGATGCAATGCGCAAAGCCGATCTGTCCAACATCGTCGATGCCGTTGGAAAATTCCCATTGCAGGAAACGGCATGGCTAATGAATAAATGCGATGCTTTTGTCACCCACGATACCGGACTGATGCACGTCGCATCGGCGCTGGATATCCCTCAGGTGGCGATTTTCGGGCCAACCTCGCCGAAACGAAGGGCACCGTTAAATTCAAACGCTGTCGTGCTATATACTGCGGAGCCTTGCTCGCCATGCTATGAGCCTACGCTGAATGAATTTGCGCCATGCTCGCACGTCCGCTGCCTCAGGAATATTACTCCTGCAATGGTGGTTGCGGCGCTACGTAAAGCGCTTTCTATGCATTCCCAGGCGAGCGATTCGTATGACAACGCACCAGCGCATAACGCGTTCTGAATGCTCTGGTATAAATATATTGAGTCACCTGATTTACGATATACTTTCGCGGAATCTGATTCACCGTTCCATTGTCTCCCGAAGCTCCTCTACCGGAAGAAAAGCTTGAATCAATGCAGATTGAAAACTCTAAAGTTGCCATAGTTCATTACTGGCTCGTTAGCATGCGGGGCGGCGAGAAGGTGGTTGAGGAGCTTTGCAAGGTGTTCCCGCAGGCTGACCTCTTTACCTTGGTATGCAAACCTGAACGGCTTTCGGAAACGATTCGATCGAAAAAAATCACAACCTCTTTTTTACAGCGCTTTCCCAAGGCCACTACTTTATACCAGAATTTCCTCCCGCTCATGCCATTAGCTATCGAACAATTCGACCTTTCGGAATACGACCTGGTGATATCCAGCGACACGAATGTCGCCAAGGGCGTTCTCACTTCTCCCGGTACCCTTCATATTTCCTATTGTCACACCCCGATGCGTTACGCCTGGGATATGTATCACCATTACCTCAAGGCATCTGGCCTCGGTAAGCTGAAGAGGTTGGCCATGATGTTGGTGATGAACCGTCTACGGGTTTGGGACGTCGCAGCGAGCAACCGCGTGGACAGCTTTATCGCCAACTCCCAATATGTCCGAGACCGCATCCGAAAGCATTACCGGCGCGAATCCGTAGTCATCTACCCGCCCGTAGATGTGGAAGGTTTCCAACCCGGCGGCGAGGTTGGCGATTTCTTCCTGGTATTGGGACAGCTCATTCCTTATAAACGGATCGATATCGCCGTTGAAGCTTTCAATCGAAATGGACGCAAGTTGATCATTATCGGCGAAGGTTCGGAAACCAAAAAATTGAAATCGATAGCCAAGGAAAATATCACTTTCCTGGGCCATCAAAAGTTTGAAGTGATTGTGGATCATTATCGTCGTTGCCGCGCCTTAATCTTTCCCGGCGAAGAGGATTTTGGAATTACCCCGCTGGAAGCTCAAGCGAGTGGTAGGCCCGTTCTCGCCTTTGGCAAGGGAGGGGCGAAGGAAACCGTGATACAAGGCAAAACTGGGTTATTCTTTGAACAACAAACCTCCGAGTCATTGCAAGCAAGCATCGATCAGTTTGAACACGGCGAGCATGCCATCACTTCAGACCAATGCGTTCAAAACGCGGCACGGTTTTCTTCTTTACGGTTCAGAGAGCAAATCCATCAATTTGTGGAATCAGCCCAAGCGGAGCATCATGCCAGGTTTCCTTCCCTAGAATGCGGCATCAAGGAAAAAGTATGACCAGAATAGCTGTCGTAACCGGTGGATCGGGATTTATCGGGCGTTTTCTAATCCGAGATTTGCTCTCGCAGGGTGAATTTGATCGTGTGGTGAATATCGACCTTCGGCAACCGGTTAAACCGGAACCCGACGAAGAAGTGGTTATTGCCGATCTTCGCCGGCCTTTATCACTTGATTTGGGGTATTTTCAAGCCGAACTTTCTTGGATTTTCAATTTGGCCGCAGCCTGCAGGGAGCCTGGCTTTGAGCCTAGAGAATATTTCGACATCAATGTGAATAGCGCGGAACATGTGACGGGCTGGGCGGAATCCATCGGGATCCGGAACATCTTTTTTACCAGTACCATGTCTTCCTATGGCCGTATGCTCCAGCCCACTCCTGAAATGGCTAGGCAATATCCAGAAACTCCATATGGCGTATCAAAGACCATTGCGGAAAAAATTCACCGGATCTGGCTGGAACGTGGATCGGAAAGACGATTAATCATCTGCCGACCGAGCGTCATTTTTGGACCTGGCGACAAGGAAAACATTCCTCGCATGATAAAGGCTGTCAAGAAAGGCTACTTCCTGTTCCCTGGCGACCCAGACATCGTAAAAGGTTATGGCTACGTGTATGGTCTCATAGCCAGCATCGGATTCATACGCCGGCAGGAAGGCCGCTTAATCATCTATAACTACGCCGAACGGGAATGCCTATCCTTGCGCGGCATGGTGAAGACGATTGCGGCAGCCCTCCCCGGGGGCCGCAGCGTACGAATCATACGCCTTCCCATGGGTTTACTCGTCACCGCCGCCTATGGCTTCCAGCTTCTTTCGCGTCTTCTTGGTAAGACGAGCCCCATCCATCCCGTACGCGTCCGTAAGGTTGCCTTTCCGACAAATCTCAAGCCACAATATCTCATCGAGACCGGATTCGAGTTCGAATATCCCCTGGAAACGGCGTTGGAACATTGGAAAAAAGTGGCTCCCGACGATTTCTGACGCTTTCCCAAGCCTGGCTCGGGAAAAGTCAGGCCGGGAAATTTCGCTGGGCCTCTGCGTTATTCACCTGCATACGCAGTTTCAATATTGGGTAGAGGAATAAACATCCGACAAAAATGAGAATGTTTATGTAAAGCACCCACAAGCTGTTATAGTTGAGGAAGAAAAACGTTAAGCTGAGAAGTTTGTTTCCAATAAAAAGGAACATCAGTTTACCGAACAAAGTTCCTTTCGATGAAAATAGCAGGTGAAAAAGCCGTTGCTCGAAGAATAGTCCCGCACCTTGGAAAAAAGCGGCTCCCAGAACGAGGAGTACACCTCCATTGAAATAGACACCCCCGCTCAAGCCACTTCGGATTCCAAAATGATCCTCGCTGGAAATACCAACCACCCGTAGGATGGCCCTCCCGAATGCCCATGTTTCGCGAAAAGGGAAGAAGGAGGATGGGATGAACGAAAGCCATGATGCAAAATAGGTGTTCCCGTTCCAGTAGACGAAGCCTTTTTCGTGGAAGGAATGATAGGCCCAAACGAAGTCACGAAAATCCGCGAAGGAATTGCCTTTAAAGAAAATATTGAATAGGAAAAGATCGAGCCCACCTTCGGATCGCAATGCGTCCATTACCGAAGCCACCAGGATGAGGCTCAAACCGGCGCCAAGCACTTTAATCGGACGATTGTGTTTTCTGGAAAACATGAGCATCATGGTCACCAGGCCGAGTAACGGGCTTAATGCGCCGGTGCGTGTACCCGTGATGATGAATGCACCTGCGCAACCCGCGAGGAAAAGCATCAGGATCCCTAGGAAACCAAGAATGCGTTTTTCTTGAAATAACTTAACCGATAGAATGCAGAGATAAAGCAATAGCGTAGAAAGCGCCATGCTGGCGAAATTGAAAAGGAAACGGAAATGCGCGCCTTCGCGCAAGACCAAGGTACGGGCTTTAGCTGCCCCAACCTGATCAATAAGGAGCAGCGCCGCCCCGAATTTAGAGACGAAAATAGCAAGAATTATCACGACTGGGATCAGAAATAGGAGATATAGTTTGTTCGCGGTGAAGAGGAGAGATGTCCAAGCTACGATCCGGCGAGGAAGCACAGAAAGGTCGCGTCGCACATATGAGCTCGATAGAAACAGGCATGATCCCACGATGATCCCTATATATGCTACCTCCATTGAAAAACAAGGCCAAATGGCAGGCCAAAGATCCGGGTAACCAACCCCAATCATGTAAAGGTTGCCGGGAAAGAAAATGAAAGGAACCTGGATCATGAAATACATGGATCCATTAAGCAAATAAGAATTGAGCGGATCGAGGAATAAGCCGCGCTTCCTATAGCGCAGTAAGGCCAACCCAAATAAGGCGGTGGCCATGAACAGGGTCAGGAAAATTAGAAGCGGGGCGTCGTCCATTGGCTCAAGGATAATTGGGAAGGAAGGGACGAGCGCTTGGGCATTCGTTGCTTTATGTTTTCCTGATTAATAGGCGTATCGTAGCGACGATGAGGCCGGCAATAAGGCCAAAAAAGGCGCCGGCCAAAAGAATGGCTTTGCGATTAGGTTTGGACCGAGCCAGGGGGACTTCCGGCCGCTTAATAGCGATGACAAGCGGCTGATCTTTTTTTTCTTGAATCCGTGCCATCTCATATTCTTTCTTGAGCTGCAGGAATATCTCTTCATTGATGGATACGTTTCTGTTCAATCGCCTATACTGCAACGCTACGGATGGAGATGTCAGATTTAAGTTGCTGCGTTGGAATTCATTCAAGGCGTTTTCGCTCCTTGTGAGTTCATTACTGATGTCCTTGATTCGCTCTTCGACAAATTGCAGATTTTCCTTGGCTTTGCTCCTCACATTCAGGCTCATGTATTCGTTGAGCATATTCAGCATGTAAGTGTTCAAATGAAAGGCTAATTCAGGTGTCTCCGCCCTAGTGCTCAGTACCCGGAGTCCGCCCGTTTCCGAGAAGGAGAAAACCTGCTTTCGCAACCGGTTGATTTGTTGCATTTTGTACTTATACTGCCAGTCCGCCTCGGTAGTATCTGGTTCGGTTTTCCAAATTTCAGCCAGCCTCAGGCTGTCTTTTCCAAATGGCCACTTCCGTTGCAGCACCGTTTCCAGGAAATCTACGTTATTGGCGATTTCATCGATATGCGAAAGAGGATCTTGATCTTCCTTGCTCGGAAGGTTGAAGCCACCGAGTTTCGCGAGGCCGGCCAGTTCGGAATTCCCGCCTCCCAACGCAGTCTTAGTGATGAATTTGGAGGTGGAGATAAATTCTGGTGGCAAACGAAATGAATAAAATCCGGCTGCTGCTGCGAAGACCAGCATGCTGGCGATCAGGATCCAACGCTGACTCCAGAAAAGCACAATGTATTCTCGGAGATCAATCTCCTGATCGGGGATGGATGAGTCTGGATGTGGGGAAACCATGAGTGTCTCGGGATGGAGGGGCAAAAGGCCCGGGGATCAAAAGTAGCCTAGGATCTACGATGCGATGGGTGGGGAGGCGAAGAGTCGTTCCGAAAAATTTAGGATCTCGTTATCTCCTCCGAGAGAGTCGGAAGATTCCGGACCGAGCCACGCGCAAGAAATAGCGAATACAAAGCAAGATATACCCAATGATAGGCGAAATAATACTGTACGCTTGCGAATTGCACCACTAGTGGGAGCCAAAAAAGAAATCGCAAACGTTTATCCTGAATAGATTTACGAGTTCGAAGGTAGAATAGCAGATAGGAAGCGAGTACGATAATGAAGCCTATAGCGCCATTCTCGATGAGTATGGTGAATATCCCTATACCCGGCAGATCCCAGCCCTGGACGGGAGGCAGAGGACCCAAGTAATCGGGATCATTCCGCATGAGTGAATAATTTCCAAGACCTGAGCCCAAGAAGGGATGGGCTAAAAACATTTTCGGGCCTATCAAAAATCCCGCCACGCGCCCAAAAGCCAAATTGCCGTCGGTATGCGAAGCCCTAAGGCTCCGGCTGGCGATGCTTTCAATTGAGTGAAAATAATTCAGGTAGCCGTCGAGGAAGTCGGAGTAGGCCGTCGCCAATCCGGCTAGTAAAAGCATGCTGAAACCGACGAATATCAGGAATCGTTTTAGGCTAAGGTGGGAAAAGGCATATAAGCTGCCGAGAATCAAGCACGCCAATAGGCCGGCTTTTGACTGAGAAAGGATGAAGGCGGCGCCGATGCTCAAAGGCAGCCACCAACCGATTTGTTTTTCTGATGCCCTCAATAGGTAGCAGAGGAACAAGGATGCGCTCAGCGACAAACCATAAGGTCCCCCCTCATTGAATAGTCCCCGTGCCCTTAATTGTCCCACATCATTGGATGAAATAGCTTCATAGGGCGCAGTATCATAGACAAACCGCGGGAGGTAACCGGTAGATTTGGCAATGAAGTAGCTGGCTATGGTCGCGACGGCGATAGTGCCTGAAATGAGAAGATAACGCCGGATCGCCCATTCAGCCTCCCGCAGTGATCGAATGACAGACCATGCATAGTTGAATGCAAAAAACAGCAAACAAAGTTGGGAAATACGAGAGAAAGAGAGAATAAGCGGTCGCTTAAAAAATCCGAAATCACCAGCCGGAAAGAATGAAAGGGTGAAGTACGCATAAACCGCGGTGTAGAAACTGTAGATGATGAACGGAAAGAATAGGAGCGCAGGCTCTGCCCGGTATTGATTGTGCAACCTGAGTAAAAGGTAGGGGAGGAAGAGAATTACGCACACTTCAAAAAGCTGCTTGAACCGAACTGGGCCTACGGAAAAATCGGGAGCTTGGGCGGCGAAAAAGAAGAGGGAGAGAACGAGCCGATCCGAGCGAGTCACAAACATTACCTAAGGCTGCATAGGGAGCAGTAGGGCGCCACCAAGTTAACAAGGTCCCGCCGAAATGGACTCCATACTGAAATTTGTATATTCTTGAGTCTTGTCGCAAGGCCTGCATGGGCTGGAGGGGTAAAGGAAGGGCGTGGAAAGGGTTCATCCAACAGCCAACCAACTGGCGTCGGAAGGCGTTTCCCTTGCCCAGCTGATTCGCTGCCTCTGGGCCTACCGTATATTGATCATGGGTATAACAGCCGCCTCTCTTTTAGTGGCTGGCGTGATTTTTACCCGGTTCACTCCCAAATTCGTTTCGGCCTCGAAGTTCATTTGTAAGAGTAATTCCGGCGGAAACCTGGGCAACTTAGGCGCATTGGCTTCCTTAGCGGGGATCCAAACCCCCGCGAGAGGAGACGTAAACCCTTCCGAATATTTTAATGACATCCTTTTCGATGATGAATTCTTGGAGCGACTGCTTGTTCGCAACTGGTTCTATCGCCAAGACTCTCTAAGCCTGCAGGAAATCTGGAATCTGCAACCTGACAAGTCGAGGCAAGATTGGGAATACGCTTATCGCAAAGCGGCCGTGGGGATTCTAAGGTCCAATAGGCGTATCGAGCTGATAAAAAACATGGATAATAATGTTTTCACTTTGAAGACCCGATTCGAAGATGCCAAGCTGGCTAAGCAAGTCAATGACTTCATAATCGAATCGCTTAACGATTACCTCGCCGATAACCTCGCTTCCACGGCTCGCGAAAAGAGGACTTTCATTGAACACCGCCTCTTGGAAATAGAGGCAGAACTCAAGCGAAACGAAAATTCCCTGGTAGCGTTTCGAGAGTCTAATCGGGACATTCTAGCGCCAAAACTAGTCGTGGAGTCGAGCCGTCTTCAGAGGACATTGCGCGTGAACGAGGAAATTTACCTCCAATTGAAAAAAGAATTTGAAATGGCAAAAATAGAAGAAAGCAATACCACCCCCCTACTCGAAGTCATTTCCAAGGCGACCGTCCCTCTCGCGCCAGACGCTGGAAAGCGGAGAGCCATCCTTCCGGCAGGCCTAGCTCTCGGTTTCGTTACTGGATCTCTTCTCGCGCTTATTCTGGGCTGGCGCAAAGGCATGTTCTCCTGATCCTATGAATCCACTTGGTCAAAAGACCTTGGGCCTATTCCTGACCCGCGGCGTTTCGTTGGCCGATTGGCATGCTTCCGGCATTCTTTCCCGGGAAATCGCTGTTTACAACCGGCTTGCCGACTATTTCCGTGAAGTGAAAATCTTCACCTATGGGGGCAATGAAGATCTGGGATATTCCTCTTACCTGGCACCTAACATCAAGGTGTACCCCCTGCGGAACCGGATGCCAAAATTCATTAAAATGTTTTTTATCTCGTTGAGGCACGCTTCCGAATTGCGGAAATGCGATTGGCTGAAGACCAACCAGATGTTCGGGGCCTTCGGGGCGATAGTCGCAGGCGCATTGTACGGGAAGCCCGTCATCATTCGTACCGGCTATACGCTGACCAAATTCCTGGAAAAGGAATCCATTACGGCATGGCGTAAAATTCTGGGGCGCTTAGAGGAAAAAAGCGCCTACCGAAGGGGTTCATTGTTCATCGTTTCTTCAAAACACGATTTCGAATACGTCTGCAGCAAATACGGAACTGATCCCGGACGCGGATTGGTCGTTCCGAATTATATCGATACCGAGGCGTTCCGTCCGCTAGGTTTACTCAAGGAACGGGATCTGATTTTCGTCGGCAGACTTGCGGCTCAGAAGAATCTCTACTCCTTACTTGAGGCGATGAAGGGTACCGGCTTATCGGCCACCTTCGTCGGGCAGGGTGAATTGGAGGGAGGGCTTAAAGCGCGCGCAGTATCTCTAAGATTGGACATAAAGTGGCTACCCCGGGTGAAAAACTCCGATCTCGGCAGCCTCATTGACTCCCATCGGATTTTTGCCTTGGTGTCACATTACGAGGGGATGCCTAAGTCCCTTTTGGAGGCCATGGCTTGTGGAGTCGCTGTTCTGGGGGCCGATTCCGAAGGCATCAATGAAGTCATTGAGGATGGGAAGGATGGAATCCTATGCGGCACCACAAGTGATTCCATCCACGCCGGCCTTTTACGCCTTATAGCGGATGAAAATCTTCGCGTGCGCCTTGGAACAGCAGCCAGGCTCAAGATCGAGGCGCAATACTCCCTGCCAAGCTTGATCGAAAAGGAAACCTCCTTCTACCGCCAAATGTTTTGTTCTGGAGTGGATCCGGCTAGGAAAAGCAAATGAAAATCTCGATCCTTTCGAATCTATACCCGCCCGCCGTATTGGGCGGTGCCGAGTTATCAGCCGCTTTTACCGCGCAGGAACTCGCCACGCGGGGACATCAGGTCAGCATAATTACGATAGCCGACCGGGATTCAACCTCCGATGAAAATGGTTTGAAGATCCATCGTATCCGATCCCGCCCATTCTATTCGCCCTTCTATTCGAAAAAAAGACCAGGTTGGATGAAGCCCGCATGGCATGCCGTCGACGCCTATAACCCATGGATGGCGTCCCGCGTCAAGCGAATCTTATTGGAGGAGCGGCCAGCAGTATTACATTGCCACAATCTGGCTGGGTTTTCAGTTGGCGTTTGGGACTCGGCAAGGGATGCGGCCGTGCCGGTAGTTCAACATCTGCACGATTACCATCTCGTTTGCATCAAGGCGACCCTGATGGATGACCATTTAAATCCTTGCCCCGCAGGCCATTTTCCTTGCTCCTTGCGTGCGGCTCGCCATTTCCGTAAGCTTTCAAGCGAAGTATGCCAAGTGATCTCGCCATCCACCTTCTGTGCTGAAAAAGTCTTTAGCTTCGCCGACGACGCATGTTCCATTCCCCCTGTGTCGATTATTCCAAACGGGACGGATTATGCGGGAAGGGCCGCGGTTACTGGAGATTGGGAGGCCGCCCGGTTCCGCGTCCTATACTTGGGCGCCTTGTTCGAACATAAGGGGTTTCTCGTCCTGAAATCCATGATCGAGCGCGTAAACGCCCTACCTAATCGTTACGAATTCGACATAGGCGGGACCGGGCCTTTGGAGCCTATGGCGCGTGAGCTGGCGGACCGGTATCCTAATGTACGGTTCCATGGTTTCGTGGGAGGCGATGCCAAGCATCGTCTTTTTCGGGAGGCTCACCTTTTCTTTTTTCCATCCGTGTGGTTGGAAAACAACCCGGTTTCCATTACGGAAGCATTAGCCATGGGCTTGCCCGTGCTGGGATCGGATACAGGCGGCGTACCGGAACTGCTCAGTCCTTTATCAACGGAATTGCTATTTGCTCCAGGATCCGTGGATGCCGCCTGCGCGAAACTAGCTGCTTTCGAAGGCGACCGCTCCCTATTGGCAAAGGTTTCCAAGAGCCTTTTGGCATGCAGGGAAGATTATAGCCTCGCACGGCAAGTCGACCGGCTTGTTGAAGTATATCGCGTCGCGGCCGAGGGCGCATGATCAAATCCTCACCGCCGCTTGTCACCGTACTCATGTGCGTGCATAATGGCGGTCACTATTTCCGCGAGGCCTTCGCCAGCTTGCTTTCCCAAAGTTACCGCCGCATAAAAATTTTAATAGTGGATGACGCTTCTACGGATGGAGTGGTCGAAGAAATAGCCTTGATGAACGACACCCGTATTTCAGTACTCCGCAATCCTTCTAAGCTGGGGTTGACCCGGAGCCTTAACCTTGGCCTTGATGCTGCAGAAGGGAAGTACATCGCCCGTATGGATGCTGACGACATATGCCACCCATCCCGTGTGGAGCGTCAGGTTTCTTTCCTAGAAAACCATGGCGACGTAGTGGCTTGCGGCGTATGGGCACGCCTCATCGACGGAAAAGGCGGGGACATTGGGTGCATGCGTCCACCCTCGGGGAAATCCATGGCGTATCGATTCTGGCGACCTCCTGCGATCATACACCCGGCAGCCATGTTTCGTGCGGAAGCCTTGAAGGCGGCCAGGTATGACGAATCCATCCCTTACGGACAAGATTACGATCTCTTTTTGCGTCTGGCGCAACATGGCCGTCTAGACAATCTGCCGGAATATCTCCTTCGTTACCGGCAGCACGAAAACGCCATCACGTCGGGCCGCCGGAAAGAGCAATTGCACTGGTCTTATGCCATCTTCAACAGGCATTTTAGAAACAAAGGCATTTCGCAAGCCCAATACGAATCCCTGCTTTTCGAATTCTCCGCCTCCCCGCTGGAGCGTTGGGCGGCCTTAGGCGCCCTATCTCGGGAAGTACCCATGCCCCTGGGATACCGTCTTGCGGATAACGCAAAATACGCTTGGAAATGGGTCAAAGCGCGTTCTAGCATTTCTTGAAGGCCGCTGATAAAATCGCTCTATTGATTAGAGCGATTTCCGATTGCCGGAAGCCTTGGCGGGATCATTCAGGGTATAATTTGGATACTGCCATGGAATCCACGCCCCTTGTCTTTGACTATTCCGATTTCCGTGAATTTCTACGTGATAGCTATGCTGAAAAGCGATTACAGAATTCGAAATTTTCTCACCGGTATATAACACGTAAATCAGGCGCCACTTCCAGCGGGTGGTTTTCGGATATACTCAAAGGACGCATCAATCTTTCCGACGCGCATCTGTTTCGCCTCATGGCTGTATTCGGGCTGGCGAACCAGGACGCGGCTTTTTTCGAAACCTTGGTGCGTTATAATCAGGCCTCCAGCATCGAGGAACGCAACCACCATTTCCGCAAATTGCTTTCCTGCCGCGCATGGGGAGGGGATATGGTGGGAGAAGAACGTTTTGAATATTATCGAAAATGGTACTATTCCGCAATTCGCGAGCTGCTTTTCTTCTATGAGTTCAAAGGAAATTACGCCTCCTTAGCGCGAAAAATGCGCCCCCCCATTTCCCCCAAACAAGCCAAAGAAGCCATTGCATTGCTTATCCGTCTGGGTTTCCTCAAGAAGCAACCTGGCGGCGTATATCGACCAGAGGAAACCACCCTTCGCAAGAATCCGGCCTTCAAATCTCTTCATACTGCCAATTATCTCAAGGCCTATGCGGAACTGGGAATGCATGCCTTGGACCAAGTGGAGAAAAGTAGCCGCCATATCTCCGCGATGACCATCCCGCTCTCGCCGGGCAGTTTTGCTAAGGCCTTAGGCGAACTCGAGACTCTTCGCAATCGCCTGCTGATGCTAACCGAAGAAGAGGAAACGCCTCAGACGGTTTACCAATTGAACCTGCAATTTTTCCCAATAACCGAATGAGGCCCTATGCGATTTGTACGCACCGTCCTTTTCCTTGTCCTCTCTATCCTTGCAGTGAGTTGCCTTTTCTCGCCCGATCGCGAGGCGCGTCGCGGCACCATTGTCGACAATGAAGTCAAAGTCGGACGCATCCTACTCGCTGATGGATCGCCAGCTGCCGATGCGGAAGTATTGGTATACCCCGTGGACCATACTCCTGGATCACCGGGTACACCCAAAAGAGGCGCCGATCGAGGCGCCCTTGTTTCCACACGAACAGATTCCAACGGATACTACGATATAGGCGGGATTCCACTAGGTCATTACAATATTCTAGCCGAATCGGAAGGACTGCTTTCCTATCACGATTCCATTTCATTATCCAGTGTAACACCGCCGGGATATGTGACGGATACCCTCGGTAAACCTGGATCGATCCATGGCATAGTCGGAATGCAGCCTAATCACGACCCCCGCTCGGCTACCGTGCAGGTTTTGGGAACCTACAGTTACGTAAACGTGGATAGTTCGGGTCGCTTTTACTTGGATGACTTGGCGGATGGGCGTTACACCATTCGCGTGGTAACCACGCAAGTTGGGTATACCCCCTTATATGGCTCTCTAGTGGTCCATGGGGGAGAGACCGATACGCTTGCAGATACTTTATGGATTCCATTTACCGGGATTCCCGTCGTTAAGGGATTAACGGCTTCCTACGATACGGCTTCTGCGATAGTTACACTTGCCTGGCAACCTGCGCCTTACCGAAATCTACAGGATTACGTTATCGAAAGGGAAGATGCTAATCAGGTGATTCCCACCGTATGGTTGGTCGGTCGTACCACGAAAACATCTTTTCGGGATTCCTTGCCTAGCCAATTATTTTTTACAGGCGATACGTCCGGTATTTTACTCAAATATGGCGTACGGGCTCGCAACCATTCCGATTCCTTAGGCGATCGTTTCTACAAAATCGAAGTTAGAGCCATGCCGCTTACAAGCATTAAGTCCGACATATCGCTGGAAGTGATTCGTCTCGTTTGGGATGGCGGTGAAGATTCCGTCGTGGTACGCGCCAAATTCCGGAACCCTCATCGTAGGCAAATGAAAATCTCATGGTTCGTTGAGGAGGAGGGTGATCCCGCTCGAGAGAAAGGATTGGATGGCACCCTTGATGATAGTGATTTTTTCGCAATCGCTTGGCCCAGGGAAAAAACATTAACCGTGCGAGCCGCGGTGCAGGATGACGGCGGGTCGCTATGGGAAGACACCCTGTTCTATTCCGCTAGGGAGACACCTTTACCACCGGAATCGATTCCGGCCAATCAGGCCTTCCAATACCAAGCAATCGCCCTTAGTGCGGACTCCAATAAAGCATCATATTCCATCTCCAATTTGCCGGCTTGGGCCACTTTCGATTCGGATAGGGGCGTTCTGTCTGGAACCCCTACAAATGCCGATACCGGATCCTACGACAATATCGCCATCACTGTAAATGGAGTAGAAGGGTCGTCCGCATTTGTCTCATTTCGGTTAGTAGTGACACCCAATCCCTGGACGATCCTGCATAATCGCGATACTCCCACGGCGGGAGGAACAATAGTGGAATACCAAGGCGACTTGATCCAATTCGCCAGGGATAGACGTTCATACCGCTATTATTTGGAAACGGGACGAGTCGTCCAATTTCCGCAAACAATGCCTTTCATTTTCGACAGGATTTTTGCAGTCGTGGTGAACGGCAAAGTATTTGCTTATGAAACGCATTTTGGGAATCAGGGTCAGGCGGCCACCCTGTGGGAGTTTGATCCGGAAACCGGGGCATGGACCGCACTCGATTCCCCGTCACAAGTGAATCCACCGACGGGAATAGAGGCAATCGGGGACCATATCTATTTATTGGGACAAGAGGGGATGGATAGGTATGACACCGAATTAAATGAATGGAATTCGCTTGAGGTCGATGGCTATCCAAGGCGCAGGTCTATGACAACAACGGTCTTTGAAGGTAAGATATATGCCATCGGGGGAAGCGTGAACTCCAATCTCACCTATGAATGGGATGTCTTCGATCCAGCCCTGATCCAATGGACACATCTTCCCGATCTACCTCGACGACGCTCAGGGGGGATCGCTTGTGCGTCTGATGAGGGCATATATCTCTTGGGTGGGGAGGTGTTCATGGGCGGACCGCAATCTTCAATCACGAATAACTTCTTATTAGGTCCTGGAGACGGTTCCCTGGTTCCCAAAGCGGATATGCCCTACCCCTATATCCAGGGGTGCGCCGTCGTAGACGGCACCATTTATTACGTAGGGAATAGAGGCGTATCCTACAACAGCCAGTCCGGAACCGTCATAGTCAGGTATGAACCGGGGGGTGACAGATAAAGCGCACCAAGGTATTCACCCCTGGGACTGTGGGATATCGCAATCCTAAGGGGGATATCGCAATCCTAAGGTCACCCATTTTTCGGGCTTGCTCCGCTGAATGTGTCACATTTTTTCAAATGACACGCTTGAAAGTGATTCCTTGTCACGCCCTCGAATAGATGCGATCGGTATTGGTGCACAATGGAATCGCTGGAGATAATCTCATAAACCTTCGAAAAGGGTGTGATAGATGTGGAACCACCTCTTGCGAAAAGCATCTTCTGAATACGATTCATGGAGGTGCAGGTAGGCGGCAACTACGGATTCCGTTTCTGGATTTCCCGCCTTATCCATCATTGCGGCGAGCATTTCTCTGCCCTCTTCCGGAGTATTATAAATACGTTCGGGGGGGAGAAAATCTGAAGCGAAACCCACATCGGTACTAATAATGGCCGTCCCGCAAAGCATTGCTTCCGGAATGGCCTTGGGTCCACCTTCGCTCACGGAGGATACCACGTAACAATGGATTAAGTTATACAACAATGCCATCCTATCTTGAGAAAGGCTGTTGCTGGCCATATCATCCTCCCCCGGAATGGGTTCCCGACCCGCCAACAGGTACGGTATGCCCCTTCGGCGGCACTCGGAAAGCATATAGTGCCGTCTTGGACCGGCAAGCAAAAGGAGCCATCGATCTTTCCCGGGTAAATGCGTTAGAATTTCTAAGAGGGTATCGGGACCTTTCTGCCATTTTGGACTTACCAAGTCTTTGCCTAAGGTATCCCGTTGAAACGATCCAATCAAGAAACGACCGGAACAGCGTTCCCATGGCAGGCCGAGCTTCTCCGCTATCTCTTCCCGCGTCAGACCAAGCTTATGAAAAACCGCTCCATCGACACGGAAAGGCTGGTATTCCGCGCGTACTCCTGCTTCGGAGAATACCGTAAGCTGCCGGCGACTCGGGGCCACCCATAAGGCAACGCTTCCCTTCAAACGCTGGAACTTCGGATCGTCGGGACTGATTTGATTAGTAGCAGTTGCCAGGATACGGGACTTTAAGCGGATCAGCCAATTCCGGCGGCCCAAAAGGCTGCTCCACCACACGGAATGTACCGCATCGGCCAAAAACAGATTAGATGTGGTCTTTAAGCCCTCCTTTCGGAGAAAGGACTCCACGTGCGCCCTGTCAGCATCAATGGACCAACCATTTCCTTCCTTGCCGTGCAGGAAAATCCGACGGTTCATCCAAGTAGGCCTCAATCCGACCTCCTCCTTCAAGATTGTTTCAACAATGCTGATTTTAGAAAATCAATTATTCCCGATTTCAACTTGGGAGGGGGCTTCCGGTCAGGAAGCGCGCATACTTTGCTGCAAAAATCGGAGTAGCTGACCCCTATCTGGTCTAATTTGCTAGGTCGCAACCTGTGGCGATAAACTTCCAAATTGGAAGCTAATCTTTCCAATACGTCTAATAAGTCCACCGCGCCATTGAAGACGAGAGTAGGATCCCCAGCGAGTTCGGGCTGGCTCGAATTGTTTCGCACTACCGGAACCAAGCCGCAATTCATAGCCTCCACTATGGCATTTGAACATGCCTCCATCATGCTGGCGGATATGAAGATGTCGTGCTTCCGAAATTCCTCGGCCAATTCCCGGCTCGGTAGAGGCTGCATGTGGCGTATATTTTCAAATCCTATCGGCGAGTTACCTATATAGGTCATTTCGAAACGGGAGTAATCGAGATGCTTATCAAGGAATTCATAGATATCGAAACCTTTTTTCGCATTCGTTGACCAGCTGGCGGCGACTAGGCGGATACGTTCGTTTCTCCCACGCTCCCCTAGCGAGGATGGAGAGAATACCGCAGGGTCAGGCGCGTTATTGATGATGCACCACTGTTGCGGTTCACGCATCCCTTGTTCTAAGCATTGTTCCATACTCCAACGGGATTGGAATATGGTCCCATCCGCGAGTCGCTCATTGATTCCGAATATTTCGGCATCAAGCTCGCGGGAATTTCCCCGGACTACATGAATAGGTCCGTCTACCCGGTGAATGAACGCTTTTTGCGGGTATTGCCTACGAAGCTTCTCCACCCGCCTTAATTCGTGGTGGCTGTTGAACAGGAAGGCTTGGGCTTCGGATGGCCTGTCGGCATATAAACCGCGCGCCAGGAGGTGCGCACGCAATGCCTTCAGGAATTGGTTACCTCCTCCCCACGCTCCGTCAACAAATTTGAATACGATATGCAACTTGAATGGTTGGTTATCCGCCATCCGCAAATTTCCCCTCAATCATAGGAACCGTGCCCACCGCGAAATAACCGGTATTGATATGGAAGCTTCCCTCGCCTTTCCTTTCCGCAAATAAGAAGAGAGGTGTGGATATTCGAAGCAATCTACGGAATAGACGTGCCCCAAAACCATTTCTCCGCGATGCATAGCCGAACTGTACATGGAGAAGATCGTGTATAACCGCACCCAAGCCGCCCATCGGAACAATGCTTTCAACCTTCAATCCTGAGGACTCCATGAGGGATCGCAGACCTTTGGCCGTCATCCTAAAGCAGTCACTATTGTGATCATTATGTACAGCCAACAAGAAAGGTACGGAAATAAAAGCCCGCCCTCCGGGTCTCAAAACTCTGGCTATTTCTGTGAGGGACGCGGCGGGCTGCTGAAGATATTCGAGAACCTCAGTCATGATGATGGTATCAATGCTGGATTCGGGGAGGGGAAGCGATTCGGCTCCGCAATGGAAATCGGGTTCTACTGAGACATCGGGATTTGCGTATCTCCAGCTCTCAATGCCGGCTGTCGGAGGCCGAAAATCTCCGCGCTTATTGATTTTTTTCCCTCCGATGTCTAATACTTCTCCTCTCATTAGGTGCGCATGCTTCCGAAGCACCAAGTCGAGGTAACGTCTCCTGAATGTTATCATAAATCCCTGGTGAAGATAAACTCGGTGCCAGCGCTGATTTTATCAAGGGTTCGCCGAAGCCAATCAACTCCGAACAGTACGATTTCACGATCGTGGAATGCTAGGACACGATCATTGCCGACAATGCGAAGTCGCGAATCAACCATTTTGTCGGCATTATTACAATTGATCAATCGGATCCCGCTCGAAACACATGCTTCCAAAGTAGTTTGGGAGAATACGTTACCTGGGGGAACAAAACTCGTTATCCCCTCCCCGAAATACTCCTGGAGAATTTCCTGCGAACGTCTAAGGTGGCTGAAATGGTCATCGTCTGGAATCCAATCCCAGAACTCCCTATGGAATTTGCGATTGGAGCCAAACCATTGCGGAAGGAATTGCCTGTCTTTCAGCACGCAATGCGTAAGTCCATGGTTGGCGATTTCTATAAGTCCACGAGATTGGCCTTGCTTCAAACATTCGGCTTCCTCCGGGAACTTTTCGGGAAATGGAATTAAATCTCCGTTACGCTCCACCCATGCTGCCGTGACCGCTACCGTTACCTTAGCCGAATACTTTTCAAGAACCTCGAATATTTGGCGCCATTCGAGCGCAGTCATCTCTCGATAGGGCCCCCACGCCCGGAAACCCGGCAAATATTTGATCCAGAGGAAGTTCCCAAAAGGCGGCAGTCGCTTAGAGTAGACTTCAAACCGCTTCGTGCTCGCTCCGATATCATCCATGCGAAGACATAACTTTTTGGTAGCCATGGACATTAGAGTTTTCTACCCAGTAATCGAGTCCCCATATTTACGGCAAAGTAGCAATCACTCTCTTGACCGCACGGACTTGCATCCTGCTGGACTTTCCAAAAAAAGCCAGCGCCAGGGCGATCACTTTAATCACTCTTTGGGGAATCCTCAGAAGCGGGCGAAATCGAGAGGTCGGATGAGCCCGAATATAGTTTTCTAGTCCAGACTTCAAATCTCGGTGGAATCCTTCATGGACGATACGGTAATGAAAATCTCCGAGCAATCTTCCCAGGGTAGAAGGGGTGAAATGGTAGAGATGGGTGGGTACCTGCAGCCCGTAATGAAAAGGGCCGAATAACCTAGCCTCGAGTCCCGAGGCATCTGGAACACTGATTAGCAATTCTCCACCGGGTTTTAGCCAGCGAGTAAGTATGGAAATTATGGTCTTAGGGGAATGCAGATGCTCTAGCACCATGCTAAGGATGATGCAATCGAATGTTTCCGGCGCGAATTCGACTTCTTCGATCGGAGATGTACGGACTTCCAGCCCCGCTTCACGAGCTTGTCTCGCCGCAACTTCCGAGAGTTCTATTCCACGTACATCCCATCCGATAGCGCGTAACTCAAGCAACCGCACTCCGGTGGAACACCCGACTTCCAGGAGAGCAGGCGTAACGGACTTGTCAAGCGGAAGACGCGGCATGAGACTAACGTCGAGCCTACGGCTCAGGGGGCGCGTCAGTAATTTCCAAAATAGGGACGGCCTCAGGATATCCGAACGATAGCCCAGATGCTGGCGCAACAGTTGTCGTTGCACCTTTTGTCGGAAACCATTGACCTGCCGGCGACCCGTGACCTGAGGTAGATAGCATGGGTAGGTAGCGGGATAAAAGTTTTTGATGCTGCTCGGGGTAGGCCGTGGGTTGGTAAATGAAAGACCGCAATTATCACATCGAACTACATCCCATACCCCAGGCATGCCATTCACCAAGTCCATGCCCGAGAGAACATGCGTGGTTGAGCCGGGACCACAAATATCGCACTCCGCGACTTCCAAAGGGCTTTCTTTACGTTTGGCAATGGCTCGAATTTCGGCATCAATTATCTTTTCGCAGGTAGCTAACCACGCTTTTTTATCCCTTTCGTATTCCTTTTTCCCCCTTCTTCGCGAGCGTGAATACTTGGAAGAAACCGGGTTCGAACCTCGACCCAAATGGCTGCAAATCAAACGTGTTCTCGTTTGATCCGTATAATATTCGTCGCAAATGTTGGATTGAAAGGGACCATTTTTCCAAGTTCGGGTATTTTCACCCCAGAGATTTTTGCCTGAAAAACCAGCCGCCAGGAATTTTTCCCTCAGCTCCCAACCGGTATCTTGTTGGCGAGAAATATCCTTCGGCCTAAAATCAATAGATAGCCGCCGGAAGATCGCGGTTTCGAAAAGGCAGAGGAACATGAGGGGAAAGTCGACCGGTTTTTTGTTATTCGGGCTGTTCCGGGCAATGGGCGTTCCCACAATTTTGGTGCTATCGTTAATTTGATCGATTAGAAATCGATCCCAGCCCTCCATGAGCGGGAGGCAATCGGCATCAAGCACTACACCGTAGGGAGTGTCGATGAATTGGGCGAGGATATTTAGCGCTTCGCCATGACCCATTGAACCTGCGCTGGATTGGGTCCTTGCAATCAAGGTGACGTTGGTGAAAAATGAACAGAAGTACCTGATGCGCTGAAAATCGGAAGGATCGGATCCGTTATCGCAGATTAAAACCTTGTACGGGTTCAACGTCAGGCGATGGATTGCTTCTAGGCTGAGGCATAGAAAATCAGAACTATTGAAATTGACGATAATGATCGTCAGGAGGGGGTTGCCGGTCGCGTCCCCCGGCCCCTCCAGGGTGGAATTGAATTTCCTTGGCGAGATCGCCCCGCTTGAGGGAAGTGCGACCTCGTCGGGATAAACCCGAAAGTCCTCATTTTTGGACATAAGAAGATTGGCCCCGCTTTTAATGCGACCGTAATTGGCGCTTAAAATAGAAAATCGAGGCTATTCCGTTACCTACTTCGGTAGTCAGCAGAGCGAAAATAAGCCCATAGGTCGAAAATTTAGGTACCAGTATAGCCAGCAAAACTAGGTAACCGATCTGACGAAATAATGATTGCCGGTTAAAGAACTCGCCTTTGTTCTGAAAAACATCAGCATTGTTAATAAAAAAAGTTAGGGTCATAATAGGAAACGTAAGCGATAGCAACTGGGCTATCCTAACCGATTCCCGGTAAGTCTCACCATACAGCGACGGAATCAACAGGGGGGTGCCGACCAGGACACCAAAGGTCAAGAGGCCTCCTACCGCGATGATTTTTAACCAATGGGCGCGAATCTTGAGGAAATTCTCACGCTTCGGGAGCGCCGCCCAATGCATTGCGACTACACCGAATATAAGCTTCAGGTTTTCCTTGATCCTGCTGGGAAAAACCGCGCCTATGGCGTAAATAGCCAGAAGATGCGTATCAATGGATCCGAGGATGATTTTATCGGCTTGGCTTGTGGCTATGACAAAAATAGTAAAGCCGGACTGTTTCCATCCTTGATCCAGGAAGTCGGATTTGATGTGACCACTTAAAGGAACTGTCTTAAGCATGCTGGATGCCAGCAGACCACCGATAGCGATTGTCAAACCACGTGATAACAGCATCGCTCCAATCACCCAACGGATGTCTTTCGTCAGCCATGCGGCAAAGCCGATGAGCATCAGGGAGCCCAATCCCGAACCGATGCTCATTACCCTGGATGCCTTGAAATTCCGGCGGCCCATAAAAACGGCATCGTATTTTTCGAAGCCAAGCACCGGTAGAAAAAACCCGGTCAAGAGCAAATTGACACCGAAGGTTTTGCGACCATAAAACAAAGCGATAGCCCCCGCAGCCATTACGAGAATGGAAACGATGCAGGAAGCGGCCAGGCTCCGAATGATTAGCGGGCGCACCATACCATCATGTCCCTTCATGACCGCCTTATTGACCATGACGTTCATTCCCGGCAAGGTGGCTATCTGCGCCATTCCTAGGTAAGCAATAAGCAATTGATAGTGCCCGACATCACCCACCCGTAGATTGCGGGTGAGCACTACGGTTGTCATCATTCCCAAAAGGATGTTCGCGAAGTTTCCTGCGAAGACCCAGGAACTATCCTTCAGCATGACCCGATGCGCGATCATTCTTGCGCCTAAAGATTTTATTACGGACATATGGAGGCGCTAGCCCTATTAGGAGGGAATGCCATCGACATCTAGGATGGGACGCACCTCAGCGACTCTTCAGTGCCTGAGGACCTGGGCAACAAAAGTTCAATTTCCCAACTGATTGATTAGTAACATCAGGGTCACCGTAGTAGTCAATGTCCCCAGTGCGACATTGGTAGCGGACAGCCAATCTATGGGTTTGGGTTCCGGGCCCTGCGGCACGTAAATGACGCTTCCAGCATCGGGCTTGCGGTTGAAAAGACCGTCCTTGCTGGTTTCCCCATTCGCATATTGAACCACTACCCGGTTCTTTTCGCTACGTCGAGTAAAACCACCGGCCCTATCGATATAGTATTGGACCGATGCCCCTTCCTTCACCAGGACACTGGTTTCAAATCCAACCTCCCCGATGACCTTAACGGTATTGCTCTTCTCGGGAATATACAGGCTATCGCCGCCTACGAGGGGAATATTCATCTTGCTTCTCGGCGACTCGGTAGCCTTGTGAACATCAACGCCCACTCTCCCCACACTGTCCCGGGATCGGAAAAACCGGCCCCCTTCCACATAAGCGTTTTTTTTGAATCCTCCGGCGCGTTCAATTACATCAGCCAATTTTTCTCCAGGATAAAGCAAGGCATATTTCCCTGGCTGTTCAAAAAGACCGTCCAGGGTTACGATTTCTTTTTTGTACCAACGGGGGTCCACGGGAATGTGAACGAAATCGGTTGCCATGAGCGGATAGGATTGCTCATCGACCGCCAATCCAGGCGGTAATTTTCTTTCCATCTGCTCCACTTTCTGTTCATGACTACTGCCGCGAAAGAGGATGACGCGTCCCTCTTGGTGGTGAGGTAAATAGCCCCCAGCCTGCATGACAAGGTCCTTGACCGTCATACCGACGCGATACTCGTATCTTCCCGGCTTGAATACCGCGCCGGCGATTTCCACGCTATCGGGTTGATGCATCACCTTCAGGCTATAGAGCAGGACATTATCCTTGCCCTTGAGCTCGATGGAATCCGGTGAAGTCTTATCCACCGAGTAGGCGAATAACTTGCTTGACCCATCGGCCTCGTATCGGACGACGTGGACTCGTCCGAGATAAGCCTCTTCAAGTAAACCGCCAGCCTTTTCTATCAATTGCGATACCGATTTTAGGCCGGCGGATTCATAGGTGCCGGGGTATTTCACCGGTCCGGATATGGTGATGAAGTCTTCGCTCGGCTCATTCGATTTTTCCACCAGGATCTTGTCGCCGTCTTGCAAGTCTACGGTCGCTTTTCCAGTCAGGTATTCCTGTGGCGTCTCCAAGTCGACAAAATCCTTTTTTCCATTGGGGAATATCCGCTGCAAGGTCAACTTCTGCCTGGCGGCGGTGGGATTCAAGTTTCCCGCATACTTGAGCAATTCCTTAATGCCTTCTCCCGCCTTCATTTCATAAGTGGCCGGTCGGCCGACATCCCCGGTTATCTCGACGAGCATATCTGCCCGCCCGGCGAAAATCACATCCCCATCCTGCAGGACATCCGGCTTGGGCAATTCACCATCCATCAAATAGGAATAGACGTCGATGGAATACTTTTTTCCGCCTCGGTTGAGGACCAGATTCCGGACTGTGCCGATATCGGTTGGCCCTTGCGCGAAATACAAGGCCGAAAGGACATTGGTCATTCCCGAAAAGACATAACCGCCGGGAACCTTAACCTCGCCTAAAATGAAAATCCTTTTGGGACCGGGATTGCCCAGCGAAAGATTCACAAAGGCACTGCCGCGGTTAATCCCAGAATAAATTCTCGACAAGCGATCGCGTAAGAGTTTTTCGGCTTCGGCTACATTCCGGCCACCGATTGGGACGAGCCCGACCCCCTCGACGAATACCGCCCCGTCCTGATTGATGATTAGCCTGTAAACCTTTTCTTTGTCTCCCCATAGCGCCAAGGTGACGGCGTCGCCAGGTCCCAAGACATAGTCACGGCTAGCAGCGCCCGATGTCGAACCGAAAACGCTACGATTGACCGATTGGAAAATGCGCTGCTCATAACGTTTGGGAAGTTTTTTGTGAGCGGGAAGACGCTGGCGATTTTTGCCGCCGGCCACGGTGGAATCTTCGAGATAATTCAAGGTGTCCGCGAAATCGCCATAGGGATATTCGGAGGTACTTTTGGGGCCGGCAATCAGGGAATCCAAAACCAATTGCTCGGCATCGGCATCGCTAAGCCCAGATTCACCGTTTTCACCGGCTGAACGGCTGGTGCGCTTCTTCGCCGCCACGGCGGAATCCAAGGCCGCGTCGTCAACGCCCAACAAGCTCTGAGCCTGCAATCGCCGTGCCTGGGAGACCTTGTCCTCCAGGCTTTGACCTGATGAGATGCTTTGGAAACCGAAAAGTAGCGCGCATCCGGCCAAAATTCGCCGGATTTTAGGTATGAACATGCCGAAAAGAGTAGGAAATGTCCCTTCGCTTTTACATCCTGACCTGACCTTTTTGGAAATCCTGGTAGGTTTTCCGAATCCCTTCCTTTAACCCCACCTTAGGTTTCCAGCCCAGGGCTTTCACCTTGGAGGTGTCCAAGAGTTTGCGGGGAGTGCCGTCGGGCTTGGTGGAGTCGAAAACGATTTTGCCCTTATAGCCCACGATTTGGCCCACCATTAGGGCCAATTCCTTGATTGACACCTCTTGGCCGCTGCCGATATTGATGGTTTGATCGGCTAGGTATTCCTGCATCAGGAAAACGCAGGCGTCGGCCAAATCGTCGACATGCAGGAATTCCCGCTTGGGAGTGCCCGTGCCCCAGACTGTGACCGTCGGCGTCTTGGAGGTTTTCGCCTCGTGCATGCGGCGTATCAGCGCCGGCAAGACATGGGCGTTCATGGGATTGTAATTGTCCCCGGGCCCGTAAAGATTGGTGGGCATGCAGCTGATGTAATTGGTGTGGTATTGCTTGTTATAGCTCTCGCACATCTTGATGCCGGCGATTTTGGCCAGGGCATAGGCTTCATTGGTGGGCTCCAATTCGCCCGTTAAAAGACTGCTTTCCTTCATGGGCTGCGCCGCCAGGCGGGGGTAAATGCAGGAACTTCCCAGAAAGATGAGCTTTTGCACGCGAAAGACATAGGCGGCATGGATGATATTGGTCTGGATGCAGAGATTGCTGTAAATGAAGTCGGCGGGATAGGTGTTATTGGCGTAAATGCCGCCGACCTTGGCCGCCGCCAGGAAGACGTAATTGGGTTTCTCCTTCTTAAAAAATTCGAAGACCGCCGCCTGGTTGGTCAAATCCAATTCTTCGTGGGAATGCCCCAGGATATTTTTATAACCCCGTAAGGTCAGCCGTCGTTGGATAGCGCTGCCGACCATGCCATAGATGCCGGCGATATAAATCCGTGCCGATTTTTCCATGAAGGTTCACCCCTGACTTTCAGCTTCGAGGGTGATCCTAGCATGTTAAAGCCATGCGGGGCCAGAAGGGAAAGGCAATCTCACCTATCCTCCCCATTTCATTCCCCGCCCCAAGACCAGAGCAGGCCGGCCTCGGCCCAAAAGTGATGCCCGCCATCATCGCCTTTTTCCCAGCGCGAACCGCCGGCCCCGACGCGGGCCGTGAGACCCTGGGGGAGAGGCACCGAAGCCGTGATTTCGCCGCGCCATTCCTCCAAGGGGATGCCGGTCGGCGAGGAGAGGGCATCGTCTATGGTTTCCTTGGGGGTATCGATTGAAACCTCGCCATGCTGCAAATAGGCCGCCTTGAACAGGGCGAAGGCCCCGCGGGGTAGCCAGGTTTGGCGGGGGAAAAAGCCCGAGGCGCTATACCAATAGTCGAAAGCGTCTCCGCCCCGGACATAGCCGACGGGATAGTCGATGACGAGGCGGTCGACGAAGGTGGGATCGCTCGATCTTTGATCATTGGTGCTGAGGATATGGCGGGCATAGAGGGTATTCAAGGGTTGGATGAAATGATAAAGCAGGGGATCGGTACGGATGACATGAAGCCGCTGCACCCACTGGATTCCCTGCCAGCCGCCTTTTTGTTCCGCGCCTAAGAGCCAACCTAAAATGGCATGCTGCTTATCCCCTTCCTTGCGGGCATAGGGCAGGTCATCCATCGCTATTTCGCCGAAAAAGGCCATACCCAGGGGCATGCGCAAACGAGCGTCGAGATGCACGAGGTTATTGGTATAGCCGATTTTGAAGTCATTGTGCCAAACGGTAAAGGGCTGCAAATCATAGAGGGAGGGGACCTTGCCGCCGATGATTTGCATTTCACTGAGCCCTAGGGTGAGGCTGAAGTCCTGCGGCAAGGCCAAGTGGGTTTCGAGGCGATGCACGGCCAGGCTTTTAGCGCGCTCGGCATAGACCCGGCCGTGGGCGTTTTCCGCCCAGGCCTGGGGATAATGGCGCTGGCGCCATTCTTCCGATCCCACGGGATAATCCTCGCTGGATAATTCCCCTGGCACCGATCCTTGCAACCAGGGATTGAGGCTGGAAAAAAAGAAATGGTAGCGGACTACCGGGGCTTTCAGGGTGAAAAGCGCCCCGTCGTGATAGGGCTTTTGGCCCCCCACCAAGAGGCTGTATTCGGGCGAAGGACCGATATGCATAGGAAAACGGCCGAAAATCAGACTTCCCCAGCGCGAGTCAGCGGTTAAATAGCCAAGACTGGGTTCATTGAGATCGACTTCATCCATACCCAAGGGCCAATTGCCACCCAAGGCATCGCTATGCCAGGAGCGGATATCCCGCTTTAGGGAGGCCCGGGCATAGCCATAGAGATGGCGGGTGAAAGGGTAGGCGACCTCCAGGCTGAGGGCCGGGGGAAGTTGGCCGGCGGCCACGCCTTGTTCGGGATTCAGGCGCGATGACCCCCATCCACCCTGAAAGGTTTCAAAGGGTTGGCCAAAGGGATACAGTTTATCGGCGGGGAAAAGACCATAACTCGCCGACAAGCGGATAGGCCCGTGCAAGTTTCTCGATGCCCAAGGGAAACCGGCAAGCCCGGCGGTGTCGACCTTGGCCCAGGATATGGGCCAAACCGTGCCGTAATCGTCGCGGTTCAAACCCGTGAAAAAGGCGATCTCTTCGGGCGTCCAGAGATAGGCCGCCGCCGCGGAAGAGGGGGGAGGCAATAAACGGGCGTTCCAGCCTTCCGCCAGTAACTCCCCCGCTACCGTAGTCCCGGCCAAGAAAGCGAAGGCGGACAGAAAAAAGGAGGCTGAACCCATTCTTTTCGGGCGGCTTTTACCACTTGGTCGGGTTTTAATGCAACTGTTAAAAAATCCGACACACCCAAATCCCATGGCATCCGGACTCACCGATGAATTCCTCGCAAAAGGCCGTCTTTCGCCACCGGCTTTCCTTTTGGCCATTTCATGGCCTAAATAGGTTAAAGTTATGTTTCGTCACCGATGGGATAATCCTGCTTGCAACCGCGGCCAGCAGGGTCAATAATAGCTTTGATTTAACCATGATTTCACCATGCTAACCCTTGGCTTATACGCCGCACTCGGCTTCGCGTTATGCGCGATCTTCCTATGGGCCTTGCTGCGCAGTCCGGTCGCCAAGTATTTCGCGGATACCCCCGACCACCGCAAGGTGCATCAATGGGTGACCCCGCGGCTCGGAGGCGTGGGTTTGGTCGCCTCCTTCCTGGTTTTGCTGGCCATAGCCACCTACGCCGAGATCACCTTTTTCGGCATGGTCGACGGCAAATTTCTCGCGACCCTCGCCTTTATCGGTTTGTTCTTGTTGGTAGGGGGTACTTTCGACGATGTTCACCCCTTGGACTATAAGCTGAAATTCCTGCTGCAATTCCTATTGGCGGGGGTGACGGTTTCGGTTTTCGGAGTGCAATTCCATACCTTCGTGCTCCTCAACCATACCTTGGAATTGGGCGGCGCCGGCACCATCATCTCCATATTCTGGATGGTGGCCGTGATGAACGCGGTGAATATCATCGACGGCGTGGATGGTCTCGCCTCCACCGTGGCCCTATGCGCCCTGACCGCCATCGGCGCGGTGGCCTGGATCAACGGGGCCCAGGAATTGGCCTGGGTCAGCGCCGTCATCGGCGGCGGACTGCTCGGCTTTTTGCGTTTCAATTTTCACCCCAAGAGCAAAATCTTTTTGGGCGATACCGGGTCGCAATTCCTGGGGGCCATGCTCGCCTTTCTGACCATGGAAGTGCAAGGCCTGCCCGATATCAATAACCGCGTGCTCGTGCCCTTGCTGCTGGTCGGTTATCCCCTCTTCGACATCAGCGTGGCCATGGCGAGACGCTTTTCCAAAAGAGGCCAGAAAAACATCGCCCACCGCATTACCCGCATGTTCGCCGCCGACAATGATCATCTGCATCACCGGTTGGTCTATCTCGGGCTGTCCCATATCCAGGTGACCTTGCTGCTCGGCCTGCTCGCTTCGAGCATGGGGGCCGTCGCCATCGTTTTGGTGCATACCCACCTGGCCTTGGGCATCGGCACGGTGGCCTATATGGCCTTGGCGCTTTTCCTGGTCTTGAACCGGCTGGGTTTCATCGGCCTCAAGCCTTGGGTGGTTTTCCCGCGCATCAAGGCCATGCCCAATCTTATCGTCGGCGTGGTGGAACCCGACGACGTCTTTTTGCACTCGCTCAAGAGCTATCATCAGGAGCAATTCGATTTCCTGCCCGTTTCGCAAAAGCTCACCCAATTCATGGGCGCCGATATGGCCGCCATCATCGTGCATAATTCCGATCCGGGCCGGTTCGACGAGCAATGGACCACGCTTTTGCGCGCCGAGGAATTCCAGGAAATACCCGCCTTGGTGGTAGCCGGCGACGCCGAAATCGAGCGCGTCAAGTCCCACAATAAAGAGGGCTTCCGCCTTATCCGCTTCGTGAATAAACCCGCCCATGTGCCTGAATTGCTGCGCGTCCTGGAAGACATGACCTTAACGGCCCAGAAAGGGCCGAAATCGGTCAACCGCGAGAGGCCCTTTTCCTTGGCCGAATTGGCCATTCGCCGCCAAACCGCCGAAGATCAGGTCTAGGCATGCCCGCCAGCCATCGCCACCGGGTTTTGGTCATCAGCCGCAGCCCCGATTTGCGCAATGAATTGGTGACCCTATTATCCGGCTATGGGTATTTCGTCGAGTATAGCCCGAACCGGTTGGACGGTTTACGCAAGTTCCGGGCGCATAAACAGCCCATCGTCATTTTGGACGTGCCCATCCTCGACCATTGGCCCAAAAGGCTATTTCATTTTTTCCAGCTGGTGCGCAAGAATACCATCGTCCTCATCGCCGCCCACAAGAGCGAGGAAGCCCAGGCTTTCAAGCAAATGCGCCTGGGGGCTTACGACGTTCTGAATCTTCCGCTGAAAACCGACTTCCTGAAATTGACCCTGACCCGCGCCATGTCCCATCACAAAATGATTATCGAGAATATCTTTGTGAAAAACGCCCTGTTTTTCGGTTTGCTCATGCTGCCGATCTGGGTCGTCTTGATTTGGGTCTTATCGCGATAGAGGGCCATCCTCCATGCAATTCTCCGGGGTTTCGTCCCGCATATCGAAGCACCGCAAGGGGCTGTTGAACCGCTTCGCCCATGTTTTGGACCATGGCCAATTCATACTCGGCCCCGAAGTGCATGAATTCGAGGCCAAGCTCTCCCGTCGCCTGAGCCTGGGCAATGATCCCATCCATGCCTTGACTTGCGCCTCGGGATCGGACGCTTTGCGATTGGCCTTGATGGCCCTCGACATCGGTCCGGGACAAGGCGTTCTCTTACCCGCCTTCGGTTTCGCGGCCGCCGCCGAGGCGATACGCCTTTGCGGCGCCTTTCCCGTCTTCGTGGACATCGACGCCCCTACCTTCAATATCGATCCCCATGCAGCCCGAACCCAGCTCTTATCCTGGCAAGCCAAGCATCCCAAGCTTAAGGTCACCGCCTTAATCGCCATCGACACCTTTGGTCATCCCGCCGACTATGGGGCATTGGATGCCCTATGCCGCGAATACGGCCTTTATCTCATCGAAGACGCCGCCCAAAGCCTCGGAGGCACCTGCCATGGCCGCCAGGCGGGAACTTTCGGAACTTTGGCCATCACCAGTTTTTATCCCACCAAGACCTTGGGGGGTCTAGGCGACGGGGGCGCGGTTTTCGCGAAACACCCGGAATTGGCCCGGCGTTTGCGGGCTTTGCGCGACCATGGCCAAAGCCGGCGCTATCACCATGTCGAACCGGGACTGAATAGCCGTCTCGACACCTTGCAGGCCGCCGCTTTGCTGGAAGTCTGGCCGGAGTTCGATGGCGAATTGGCCCTCCGACGTAAAATCAGCCGCCGCTTCGGCGAGGTGTTTTTGGATTTGCCCCCAGGCCAAAACTGGAAAGACCTCTTGCGCCTGCCCCAGGAAGTTTCGGGCTTCACCTCGTCCTGGTCGGTCTATACCGTCTTGCACCGCCGTCGCGACGCCTTGCAAAGCCTCTTGCAGCAAAAAGGCATACCCACCACCATTCACTACCCGAAAATTTTACCCGAGATGCCCGCCTTCCAAAGCGCCGCCCAAAAGCCGGATGACTTTCCGGAAGCCCTGCGCGTCAGCCGCGAATGCCTGAGCCTGCCCATCCATGGCGGCCTGACCGAACGCGACATCAAGGACATCCTCGCGGCCATGCAAAGCAGCCTCATCGAGCTGAGCGGCAAGGTGCCGGTTAGCGTGCGGTGACCCCCCCCAAAAAAATTCTAGTTATCCAAATCTTCCAGATGGTGCACCGGTAGTACCGTCACGTTTTCTTTCAAGGGATAAGGTTCTTTCACGGGCGCGGCGGAATATTTGAATTCCACCGGTCTTCGAGCGTGTCGAGCCCCAGCAAAGCGTGAAGCAACCCGGAGTCTCGAAGGTAGACCTTGGGCGATTTGATCAGGCGCTTGCCCATGGATGTGGGCGATCACTACCTTTCGATTTGCATGGTATTATTCGAAATCCTTGCCCTTACCCGCATCAAAAGCCTCTGCGGTCAGACTCTCGGCGGCGGTCACTTCGGCCTCGGTCATCCAGCCGAAATGCTTATCTCGTTTCGCTTTAGAGAGCCGCCCCTTATTCTGGCGCACGCAAAGGATGAACCGGTCCAGGCTTTGGCTTGGCCAGTCCGACAAGGAATTCAGGGAACTCCGGGCCCGATCAAATCCAATCAGAAAGTCGATTTCTTCGGGCAAATCTTCCTGTACCGAGCGTTCCAGCGCACGGTAGAGAAACTCAGCCTGCGCCGTGCAATCGAAATACCGGAAGTACACGGCATCATTGCCGGACGCGACGCTATCGGGCGCGGCCGGATCATAATGGGTTTTCTGGAGTAGAGGACGCGAAAAAGCTTCCAGAGCCTCGACATAATCGTTGATGTTGGCCAGTATCACGGCCGATACGGGAAGCACCATGCCCGGCGGGGTAAAGCCGGCCTTGGCCAGCATTTCGTGAATCAGAAAACGATGGATGCGGCCATTGCCATCCATGAATGGATGAATGAATACAAAGCCAAAGGCGATGGACGCGGCAAATACAACGGGATCCATGCCTTTGCCTCCGGAGAATTCCGGATTCCGGCTCTCCAAGGATTCAGCCGACTTTAACAGGCCCGTCATCAGCGCCGGAACATCTTCCGGTCGCGGTGGCACAAAATCCACCTGCCTGCGGTAACCGAGGTCCCTTCCCAGCCAATTCTGCCGGGTGCGCCAGGAGGATTCATGGAAGCGAGGATCCACCACGGCATTTTGGAGCTCAGTCAATCGTTTTTCGGTCAGCGGGTAGCGAATACCGGCCTGCCGCAATAGATCGACAAACCTTTGCGTCCGGTCCATGGATGGTTTTTCCCGCTCGACTTCGAAGGAACTCTGAGTTTCCTTCAGGTAAAGAAAAACGGCGGCTCTCCGCAGCAAATCGGGATCATAACGATCGAGGGTCCCATGAATTTTCCGACGGAAATCCGCGGCGATCATTTTTTCCAGAAAGGGAGTTCGCCGCACCAGGGGACAGAAATCGGGGTTACCGGGCAGGTTGTCCAGGACCCGGAATTTTTCATTGCGAGACCCGCTCTCCAGCCCGAATTGGAGGTCGGTATCCAAGGCGGCTATATACCGGGACTTGGCCGGTACCTTCACCTCCAACCGCCGTTGCGTCAGCCACTCATAGAGAAATCCGGCCCGTCGGGCATACTTGGATTCCGGTTTTGCCGCTAACCAGGTCCGTAAGCCCTCGCCTCCCACCCGCTGAAAAAGCAAGGACAAAACCTCCAGGTTGATTCCCTCGTATCGCAAAGCGAATTGAAGGTGCCCGGATAAAGTAGGCGCGGGAATATAGGCAGGTTCAAAGACCAGAATTTCCTGATTCCCCTGGCTCTGAACGCCACGCCCCCTGACGGCAGTATCCGTTCGTGCCGAGACAGCCAGAGGCCGGGCCGGTAGGCCATAATGCTCAACCAGATACTGATAACCGATTGGATGGGAGTTCATTTTTCTCCTAAAATCAGCCGCTATGTGAGATATTTAGCCGGATAATCTTAATCTATCCTAAATTTAGCCGCAAGGCCGGCTGTTTTTCTCATTCATATACAAATTGCGGTTATTTTTCAGATAATGCGGTGAAATAAAATAGAAAACAAGAAACTGACCTGTCCCCCCCTCTGATCCGGACAGGTTTTACCGCCCACCTTGCCCGACCCGAGGAGATCCTCCATGATGCTGGTACTAGTCGCCCTTGACCTTGGAACTCATCCTCACTAAAGAAGCGGACGCCCGCCCAATTGGTGGACCGCTACCGCCCAATTGATATTCCCCTCCAGCAACCTCACCCCTTGATCGGTAAGGGCCAGATCCCACCCTACCGAATACAGATCCGGGAATGATCGATGGGCCGCCTCGGCGATTGCGGCCAACTCCCGCCATTGAGGCAAACGGAATCCTTGAAGCCGCTCCAAGGGATCTCGGAGGGCCGGCGGCGCTTCCCCAGCATCCACTTCGAAAAGGGACAAACCGCCGGTCGCGATATCGATGTTCATGGGGTAAACCCGGTCGGAATTTCCTTCGACCGGGATCTCAAGACAAGCGCGCATAGCCTGGCCTTGATCGGTGCCGCGAACCGTGATCAACCGGATGGTGGCCAGGCGATCGCCGCCGCAGCGTCGAGCCAAATCCGGATGGTTTCTCAAAAGCGGCTGCGCGATATAATCCCGCCGCTCGACAAGCCTCATCAGGGCGGTCAGGATGCTCTCCTCACCGGCGACGGGCTTGTGGCCGTTCAACACATAGCCTCCATCGGCCGGGTCATAGAGCAATTCCAGGCAGCCTTGCTTGCGGCTGCCGCTTTCCGGTTTCAGGAATAGCGATTGCCCGCCGAAAATCCGTTCGGGGATGGGTTCGCCCCGTTTCAACAGCAGGGAGGTTTCCACCGCAGGAAGGCCCAGCTTCCGCATCTCCAGGGAGAACGCATGCTTATGCCCCATGAGCCGCCGCGATCTTTCTCCCAGCTCCGGAGATAATGCATGGTGCCAATGGGGCAATTCATGGGTGTAGACGAAATCCAGCCACCTCGATTCCGGCAGAGCATGAAGCCGGTAGTGATAATAAAAGGAAGGCGGTATCGCATGCCCATAAGCCAGCGCGATCAGGCCGGCCACTTGCCTGGGGCGGGACAGTCCGAGCCGCTGCTCCAACCCGGGATCACGGTGCCGCCAAACCCCCAGGACCTGGCGCCAGGCATGGAATAAATACCACAGGCCATAGCTGTAAACGGCGACGGCCGCCCAGAAAAGACGGGGAGACCGGGACCAAGCGCGCAAGAACGCCTTCCGGTGCAAATCGACATTGCTCCCCCGGCTCGGCAGTAAATAGCGCCAGCTCAGAACGGCATGGGGTACCCTGCGCAGAAAGATCCGGCCCGCGAACTCCCGCCACCGGTCGGCGATCCTGGAAGAGAGACTTCCGCGCTTGCGAATCGACCGCGCTTGGACTTCGCCCGCCTCAGGCCGCGCGGGTATGGAGACGGATGCTTTCATCGGCATGCTCAATGGTGGTTTCGCGATGGGCGATGATGACGATGGTCATTTTACCTTTGAGCCGCTCCAGAGCCTCGCGGATTCTCAGCTCATTGCCGTGATCGAGGGCGCTGGTGGCTTCATCCAGGATCAGCAATTCAGGTTTGCCCAACAAGGCCCGGGCCAGGGCTAGGCGTTGGCGTTCGCCGCCCGAAAGGCGCACGCCCCGATCGCCGATCACGGTGTCCAGCCCCAGCGGCAGGCGCGCGACGAATTCGGCGGCCGCGGCCGATTCCAAGGCTTCCCAAAGGTCCGCCTCTGACCGGTTCTCAGCGGCCCAATCCAGGTTCGCCCTCACGGTATCATGGAAAAGGAATACTTCCTGGGTGACATAGGCCAGGGATTTCCGCCAGGCCAAGCGCCGCGCGCCTTCCAGCTTCACCCCGTCGCACAGAATTTCCCCGCTTACAGGTTCCAGCAGGCCGGCGATCAAATCCGCCAGGGTGGACTTACCCGCGCCGGACGGGCCGATCAGGGAGACGGTGTGATTGCGCCGGATGACGGCGGAAAAATCCCGGAGCACGTCGCTCCCGCCTTCGGGATAGCGATAACTCACCTTGCGCAATTCGATCCGATCCGACAAGCGGATAGGCGGCGCATCCTGATCGCAACCGGGCTCCCGGGCCGATACGCATTCCAGGGACATGCGTTCCACGTCCTGGAAGGCGGGCAATTGATGGAGCAATTGCTGGTAGGTTTTCTGCAGGGCGGATACCTGGGGCAAAAGGCGCGAGAAAAGAATGAGCAGAAGCACCAGGGTCGGGAGAGGCACGGCCAAATGCGCGATGGCCGCATAAAAGAAAACCGCGAAACACGAAACAGCGGCCACCGTATGGAGCCACTGGGTCAGGGCATTTAGCCCGGCGAAGCGCACGTTCTGAGCCTCCATGGACTCGCCCGCCCGCCTCAATTGAGCGGCGTACAGGTTCTCGCCGCCGAAGCTCTTGATCATTTTCAGGCTGGCGAGGTGCTCGGTAAGCAATTGGAAAATGTGCTTGTAATGCGTCAGGTGGGTTTTACCTGATCCGAAGATGCGCCGGTTCAGGGGCAGCATGGCCGCCAGCAGCAGGCCCGCGAATGCCGCCGCCAGCATGCTCATGCGCCAGGAAAGCAGGAAGGCCAGAGCTATCATCACCGCCAGCAAAACCGTGCGGCTGGCCAGGGAAAGGATTTGTTGCGCGGCAAAGCCCAAGGTCTGGACCTGATTGCCCAGGCTATGGGTGAAATCGGACATCTTGTGGCGGACGATGAATTGCCATCGGCTTTCCAGCAATTCCTGGTACAGGCGTGTGCGCAAATGGACGATATAGGCTTGCTGTATGCGGGAGCCAAGCACGGCCGAGGCAAGGTTCAGGGTGGCGATGGCCGCCACGATGGCCACATGGCTGATGAGAAGGGTTTCCAAGCGGACCGGGATGCCGAGCAGGGTGAATACCCGGACGACGCCCTGGGCGATTCCATCGTTGCCCCCGCCGCTGCCGGTGTCGAGGCCTATCAAATGCAAAAGGGGCAGTACGAAAAGCAGGCCGATGCCGGCCGTGGCCCCTTGGGCGAGCATCAGGCAGAAAAGCAGGGAAAGACGACCGGGAGCGAAACGCCAGAAGGCGGCGGCTTTCCTGGCCAAGTGCGCGCGCGCGTTCACGTGCCCACCGGGAGGCCGCAAAGGGAGGCGGGGCTGGCAAAAGTGGATACGATGGTGAAGGCATGATGGCCGTCCCGGCCCGCCACCACCTTAGGCCCAACCGCCACCCAGGCATGGGCCTTCATGGCGGGAGGACGACCCGCCCCCGCGCGATCGGCGCCGACTGATGCGGGTCCTGTCGGTTTCACGACTCCGAGATAGATCACATGGGGAATGCCGTAATGGCGGAGCAGGGTCTTGACCATGATGGCCTGCACCAGGCAGCGGGATTTCCAGGGGGTGAACCGGGCCGCGAGGGCGCTGACCGATCCGATGCGCGAGGCCAGGCGAATTTGTCCGGGCGTGGCCAGGGGCGACAATGGCACATTGCCGTGGTGCCGCCCCAGGTAGGGGGCCACCCGCCGGAAAGGCATGAAGAGCAAGGCCGCGCGCGCAAGCCCGCTCAGAGGAAAGAGCAGGGCAAGCCAGATTTTTTCCTCCCATGGCATGCGTAAGGCCGTGAGGGCCTTAAGAAGCAACCGGCTCGGAAAAAACTTCACGAGTCCCCTCCCTTATCCGTGGTTACGAACCGGCAATCAAAAATTTCTGGATCCCAAAAGAGGGTTGCACCGCCTCCGTATCCTCTCCCGGAAGCCGGGTTAGGGTAGGCGTGATCCAGGCGCGTTTCGCGTCCCCGATCAAAGAGGCATCTTGTCCGGCCGTTTCCGAACCGGAGTCTGGTACGACATGGCCATCCTGTTTCCTGTTTTCCATGTGTTCCATTTTATCTCCTTCACTCCGTGATGACGACCAACTTTTGATCGGCTATTTCACCCAGAAAGCGGGAAACCTCGGTAAGGCACGTTTCCCTATCCACTTCGAAGTGCGCCATCAGTTCGCCGCATAGCTCGTCGACGCTATAGGGCCTTTCCAGCAGTTCCCAGATGCGGGAGCCCATGGCGTTCAGGCCATAGTACTCCCCTTTATCCACACTCATCATCACCACTTCCCCGTCAATGGAGGAATGCACCATTTCCGGGCTGCGTAGGTAACGGGTCAGGGGATTCAAGGTTGTTTCACCCATGCGCAAATCCTCGTCATAAATGTTCCAACTGCCAATCTCAATCCTTTTCCAGCCTCAACTTGGCGATGACCAACCTGCGAATTCAATGGGAGAATAAAATGTTTTCCCGTCCGTTTCTTTGCCCGAAAGCCGGGACATTGAAGGTGAGGTCCAAGAACCTTTCGCATTCCCGGTCGCCGTATCGTTTTCTCCTTTAGGTGCCGCCCCCGCAAGGGCGTCCAGATTGTGTGCGTGATTGCTGTTTTCCATGTCCATCCTCGTTTGTTTAGACGCCAACTGCGGAACCTATTTTGTCCACGGCCAGAGTACCCTCTAAACAACGGACATGTCAAGGAACGGTTACGTCCGAAGGTATTCCGAACATGCCTCGAAATCCGTCGTTTTTTCGGGTTTTTCCGTTACGGTAATCACCTATTCAATCGAATACGAAGAGATATATTCTCCGGTTGCTTCTCCTCGCCAGGGTATGGGAACATACGCGGATAGGCAAATGGCCCCCATTTGCGGAAAAGGAATGGCCGGCATGCATGCCTACCGCGCATTCGGAATGGTTTTAAGCAGCGAGATGCCTTTGCCCGCCCTGATTCCGGCGGAGTCCGGTGTTCCGGACCTGGAAATCACCCTGGGAAGCGTGGACCCGCACGGCCTGCCGGGCGCCATGCCGCTCGGTCCTTTTTCCCACGCGACCGAAAGGCAACTCTGGATGCATGTCCCCGGCGTAGCGCGTTTTCTGGTCTCGGACGGCCGCAGCATCCGGGTGGATCCGGAGAGCGGGTCCGATGAGCAAAGCATCCGCCTCTATTTGCTGGGTTCCTGCATCGGGGCCATCGTGCACCAGCGGGGCGAACTTATCCTGCACGGATGCGCGCTCCGTTTCGACGACCGATGCGCCGTGATCGCGGGTCATTCCGGGGCGGGCAAATCCACGCTCTCGGCGGCCCTCAACCTTCGCGGACATGAACTGCTATCCGACGATCTGGCCGTAGTCGACGGACAAGGCTTGGTGCATCCCGGTTTTCCCCAAATCAAACTTTGGGCCGACTCGGCTGGAAAACTGGGACTTAACCTCGCCGCCATGAGCCGGATCCGCATGCAGGTGGAGAAATACTCCTACCGTGTCGAACAAGCGTTTTGCCATCGGCCCCTGCCGCTCGCGGCCGTCTATATCCTCCACACCCACACTAAGCCCCATACCGCTTTCGAGGCGGTCACCGGCATGGGCAAGCTGGCCCCGCTCCAGGCCCATACCTATCGTCCCCAGCAAATCAAAGGCATGAAAATGCAGCCGCGGCATTTGCAAGCTTGCAGCCGATTGGCTAACAGCATCCGCCTGACCCATATCACCCGCCCCATGGCCGGCGACAGCTTGGACGAAATGTTGGAAAGGGTCGAGGCGGACATGCAGCCCCTCCTGGTTACGACATGAGCGAGCCGGCGACCCAAGGCGGGATTTACTGGCTTGCTTCGTACCCCAAATCCGGCAATACCTGGATGCGTGCCTTCATTTCCAATTTGAAAAGGGGGGCCGCCGAGGCCGTGGACATAAACGATTTGGATACCGGAGACATCGCCAGCAGCTATCCCTGGGTGGAGCAGGCGCTTGGTATCGAGATCAAGGAATTGTCCCAGGACGAAATCGATCGATTGCGTCCCCACGCCTATGCCTGGCTGGCCCAGGAGAAGCCGGAGCCCGAATACCATAAAATCCATGACGCCTACACCCACCTTCCGGACGGACGGCCCTTATTTCCCGCCCATGCGTCCCTCGGCGCCCTTTGCATCGTGCGTAATCCCCTTGACGTCGCCATCTCCTTCGCCGATCATTGCCATTGCGACATTGACGAGGCCATCCTACGCATGGGCGATCCGGCTTTCTCCCTTTGCGGATCGGGAAAGCGCCTCCATCCCCAATTGCGCCAGAAGCTGCTTTCCTGGTCCGGCCATGTGGAAAGCTGGTTGGACGCTACCGGCTTGAACCGCATGGTGATTCGCTATGAGGACATGCAGGCGAGCCCTCTGGATACCTTTACCGCCGCGGCCAAGTTCCTGGAATTGCCTTCGGACGAGCCTTCCATCCTGCGCGCCTTGGATCATTGCAAGCTGGAATCCCTACAGAAGCAGGAGGCGGAAAAAGGCTTCAGGGAACGCATGCCGCAGGCCGCGGCCTTTTTCCGGAAGGGTATAGCGGGCGATTGGGTCGCCACCTTGTCGCAAACGCAAGTGGACGCGATAGTCCGGGATCATGAACGGGTCATGGCCCGACTGGGCTATTTGCATGAGTCCGGAAGGCCCATGGCCCAGGTGCATTCCCTGGCTGAAGCTTAAGGCTGGAGGGAGCGGGAATGATTTTCGGAGAATTCCGGAGAACGGAAAAACAGGGTTTCGGCGTGGCCTTGGAGGACCTTTCGCGATCCGAGGCCTTGACCCGGCATATCCCCGCCGACACGACGGGCCGCTGGCATGACGATAGGACTACCCTGATCCAGCATACGCAATGGAATACCCAGGAATCCAAGTCAGACCATGGGCCGCTTTCGGATTGCGAATCCGGCCTCACCTTATGCGCCTGGGCCCGTATCGACAATCGGGATGAGTTGGCCCCGCATTTGGGACTGCATGCCGAAGACGCCCTGGTTCCAGACAGCCAATTCATCCTGGCCGCCTACCGGAAATGGGGCGAGGACTGCGTGAACCGATTATTGGGCGACTTCGCCTTCGCGATTTGGGATTCCCGCCGGCAAACCCTTTTCTGCGCCCGGGATCCCATGGGCGTGCGCCCCTTTTATTACCACCTCTCCGGCGATTTGTTCCTCTTCGCGGGAACCTTGCAGGTATTCATCGCCTTGGAGGGATTCAAGGCGGAACCCCTGCGCCGATGGATGGCCGAATACCTGGTGCGGGTATCCATGAGTTTCGAGAGTACACCCTATCGCGGCATCCTCAAGCTGCCTCCTGGGCATTGCCTGCGAATAGGGCGGGAAGGAAATACCCTTCGGCAATACCATCGCCTGAACGGGGAAACCACCTTGCGCCTCAAGCGGCCCGAGGATTACGTGGCGGCCTACCGGGAGGAATTGGAAAAAGCCATTCGGCGCCGGTTGCGCAGCGCCTATCCCCTGGGAACGGAATCGAGCGGAGGTGTCGACTCCTCCACCATCACGGCCTTCGCGTCCAAAATGCTGCCCGATCCGACGCGGCGATTGCATGCCTTCGGTTTCGCAACCCACGAAAAGGAGCGCGAATACATCGATGCCGTAGCCGTGGACTGCGCCTTGGCGGGAAACCATGTTTTCCAGCATTATGACGTATCCCCGGAAGAACAGGCCGCCCACATGCGACGCGCCCTGGATATACTCGGATACCCGGTCGAGCACGAGAACAGCACGGCGCATGAGCCGTTTTATCGCAAAGCCCAGGAGCTGGGCGTACGCACCTTGCTTTCCGGATTCGGCGGGGATGAGTTCGTGACCAATCCCGGATCCGTGGCCATGGACGAATTCCTGCATCAAAGACGGTATATCCGATTGTACCGGAACCTGCCCGGAAACCCTCTGATGCGCGCCCTGCGGCTGGGAAAGAGGCTCCTGCTCCCCCGCCGCGAATCCCTCAGGAATCCCCGCTTTGAAAAATTCTTTTTGCAGCGATGGCAAACCGTACCTCTCAAAGAGCGGCAAGCGCAGGCCTTTGGCTTGTTCGATCGCTACATGCAGGGTGCCCAATACGATCACGGCTGGCGCACCCTCAACGACTTCGTGCTGAACAACCGCTGGGCTCCCTTCGTCCCCACCCGCTTGGAGAACTGCACCTTGATGGCCGCCGCTCGAAAAGTGGAATACCGGTGGCCCCTGCTCGATGCGCGCCTAGTGCAATTGTTCCTGTCGATTCCAGCGGACCAGAAATACGCGAAGGGGGTGGGCCGGCTGCTGCACCGCAAGGCCATCACCGGGATTGTCCCCCATAAGGTCGCATGGAAGCCGAGCAAAAACATGGGGGATGCTCTGGCCCCGTATGAAGGCCCTCTTCACTCTCTGATGAATCCCGATGCACTGCATGCCGATCTGGCCGATCTGGTGGACCGGGAAAAGCTACACCCGCCGCAGGGGGATACAGCGGGCGATCTGATGGCCCTACGCTTCCATTCGCTTGCCTGGAACAAGGTGGCTTGGCTGAACCTATGGCTTACGGAGCTTGACGATGGGGGAGACGTGGAAGCAGGGATCGGATCCGGGCTTTTGCTTGCCGGAATCGAATAATGGAAAGTTCCAGCCCCCACAGGATCCAAAAAACAGCCTTATTCCTCGCACCGGGATAAAGCAGTCCACGACGGTAGGTCAACTCCAAAGTATCCACTTTTGTTTTCTTTGGGTTGTTGTTCAGATGTAATCTCCGCATTGTCCAGAGTGCATTTTTCCTTGATGGATCGAGTTCCGCGTATCCGAAATCCAGGTTCAATACCTTTTTAGACCAGAAGAACGCTTCCAGAACGGATTTTTGGAGTCCATGCCTAACGGCAAGGTTGAGAAGCGTATTTCTGTCGAGCCCTCGTCTTTTGATCAGCAAAGGAATATCCAATAGCCAGCCCATCCGGCTCCAATGATGCTTTGAGGCATGTAGACACAGGTAAAGGCAATTATGATAGTCCGACAGTATCGGAACGGACTCCTGCTGAAACCTCAATCCCGTCGTCTGGGATTCCCATTCAAACAGGCTAGGGATAAGTATCGTTTCAACTTTATCCGTTTTCCAATGCATTTCTACAGTAGGAATGAAACCCGGTTTTCGGTAGGAAATATCCTTGTATCGCAATTGCATGAGTGGAGACGAAAGACGAAATCCATTCACTGACTCGTATCCGAGATTCCTAAGTACGGTATCGGCTTCGAAAATACTCGAGGCTTCAATAAGCAAATCCAAATCACTGGAATATCGAATCAGTTCCCCACCATGCAACTGTTCGTTTAGCACAGGCCCCTTCAAAAACAGATGTCGCAGGCGACTTGCCTGAAATGCCTTGTGGATTTCCAGCACCCATTTAGAAAGCAGCAAATGGTTTTTCACATGAATTTGGCAGTCGTTTTCAATTTGGTTTACCATGTACCGAGGAAGGCGGTCACCATATGATGGGATTAACACCTTACGCACAACCTGTGTAAGGCGATGGAGGCGGCATAGACCAAGGAATACCGACTCATCGAATTCCATTTTAGACAGGGCCTCTATACCGCTTTCATCCAAGGTTCCAACCATCCTCTTGCAACAGGCCATGAGTAGTTGCATTTCTCGCGATTCAACGGCCGTGATATCGTAATCAAAAAATGGGTAAAGAGGTGGTAAAACGGATACCGGTAGGGGCATTCTAACCTTTTCGACGGCTACTGGTTGCATATTAACCCGCTTTCTAAGTCGAAGGTGGTAATGAGGAGTATCGTCTTTTTTAAAATGGGTAAATGTCGAGACGGAAGTGACTTTTAATTCTACCCAAAGTTAGGAGGTGCTACCTTACTATGATGCTGGTATGCTGGTCAAGGGCAGCGAGATTACGCAAAGTACTTTTCCGTTTCCAGGCGTTTTGGGATGGGGAATCCTAATCTCCAGTTGAATCGGTTTTCGTTGCAAAAAACCACCCTCTCTTTCGGGTTGAACTCGCGCATCACAAAATGTTGTCGGATTCGGGAGGATCGACTTACGTTTCGCTCTTCACGAAATACATGCACGAAGTCACGAAGCGGCGGCGGTATTGAAGAGGTTGCCATCGTTTTGAATGCCCATGGTAGCCACCCGAAGTGTGTCATTTCACCACTTCTAAATGATGGATAAAAGGATATCATGACGGCAGCAGATTCTGGGCCTGAGATCTTGATGCCAGCCTTCGACCTTAGGGCGATTTTGCTTGGCGGACAAGAGCCTTCGTCCGGTAGGGGCTTTTACGGGATGTTTTAAGCATTTCTTATATTACCTAATTCCCCTAATGAGTAGCGAGAACCGTTTCGAAAATTCAGACGAATATGATCAAAAGCACCCTGCTTAAAATACCATTAATTACGCGTAGAAAAGATAACTTTCCGAATTGGTCCTTTATATAACAATGCAACTAAACCTGATGGTAAGAGTCTTGACAACAACCTTAAAATAGGAAAAGCCAATCGATATGAAATCCCAAACAACTTAAAGCAACCCTTCCAATAAATTAAAAATTCGGTTTTCGCTTTAGAAAAGGATCGGTTAGAATAATTTGCACTATGAAACCGCTGCCTATATAACATCTCATCAATATTTGAAAAAACCAATCGATGATCGATCGCCCTAAACCACAAGTCAAGATCTTCAGCCATCCCAACACTTTCATTATATCCACCTAATAAATCAAAAACCCGTCGCCTAACCATTACTGTTGGATGCCCAACTGGAGTTCCCTTATATATATGATTGATTATATTTGAGTGATTAACGAAATAATGCCGTTTGCCAATTCTTTTCGAATTCTCATCAATTTCCAAAATTGACGTTCCAAGGATATCAACCATTGGATGGTGAACTAAAAAATTCGCCTGACATTCAAACCTATTTAAATCACAAGCATCGTCAGCGTCCATACGCGCCACATACTTTTCATTGCCCAGAGAATTAATTAAATTATTCAAAGTTTTTGCAAGCCCAACATTCACATCAGATTTGCGGATGTATTTAAATTTGCTCCTATGCAAATCTATGACATTCTCAAGCTCTTTTGAAATCTTCCCATCAACACCCAAATATATATTCGTTAATCCAATTGTCTGATTAAACAAACAATTCAAAGCTTCCCCAAACCACTCGGGGCGATCTTTATGATAGACGCATATTAAAACGGCTATTTCATTTTTATCAATAAGAAAATTCATTCCATTAAACCATTTCTTAGATAAATTTTTTGATAACTTTTGGACATGACTTTATCATTCAGGATGCCAGTTGCAACCGCTAAAGCCGATGACGACATAAGTTGATAGTCCCCTTTTAACATGCTTTCAATTGACATAGCTATTGATTTTATGCTTAACCGATTAAATAAAATCCCAGAATTTCGATCCAAACTTAATACTTCCCTATGAGATTTTATATCGGAGAGGAGAACCGGTAAACCCATCGACATTGCTTCCAGTACTCCATTTGGTAATCCTTCTGAATTGGAATTCGAAACGTAGTAGTCAGAGGCCTTCAAATAATCAACCACATTTGTAACAACCCCTGTTATAATACAATTCACTCGATGAGTAGTTGATAATTCTTCAATGCGGGTCCTTAAAACGCCATCTCCAATAAGCAATAGAACAATGGTTTTATTTGAGCGAATTAAAGAAAAAGGTTCAATTAGTGCTGAAGGGTTTTTTCTAGGTATTAATCCACCAGCACTACTGAAAATGATCGCGTCCTTTGGAATATTCAACTTTCTTCGGATGTCCACTCTTGAATCTGAATTAGTAGAATTAAACTTGGAGCAGTCTACACCATTGCGAATAAAAATCGTCTCTACGTACTTTTTCAAATCATTGGAAATTGATTCAGAGCACGCAACAACCGTATTTATTTTTTTCAAAGCAAGAATGTGTAGACAAGCAGATAACCAACCTATGATCTTTCCATAATAATCCACGTAATCAATGAAAGGGTTACATCTAATTGTTGAAATTCTATTATATGATTTTAAATGAAATGCGGAAATTAAATCAGAACGTATTCCTTGGGTATGGATAACATCGGGTGAATAGGAAGCCAAAATTTTTCTCACCGAAATCACAAGGCTAAAATATTCTTTCAATTTATTCATGTTCAAATAAACGACGCGAAGTTGATCAGACTCAATATCAGAAATCACATTGTCATTTTTCTTTCCTGATATTGATAAAATTAAAACAGTGAATTCACCTGATAAATTCTGAACAATATACCTAAGCTGATAGTTAGGCCCTGTTTGGCCAAGATGCGAAACAATATACGCTAACCTAATCATTAATCAATTCTCATTTTTTCTTTTTCTTGATAGGCCGCAACAAAATAAATTAAATATACAATTTGGATAAATCCAGGTTTAAAGAGAAATGGTTCCTTGATATTTAAAAAACATAGAACGGAAACAATACTTAAATAAATAAAGGCATCCGTTTTCCGAGGTATGAAACGAACCAAGCAAAAAAAACAAATCAAATAAATAGTCACCCCTATCAAACCCTGTTCATAAATCCAACGTATATAGCCTGAATCAGATTTTAAAAACCCTAATGGCTGTGAGTAGTCTAACATAGTACCATCTCCAAAGAAAATTGTTGAAAGACTTTCAGGCAAATACACCATATTAAAAAAGGTCTCGTTGGTACCAACTACCCCCCCACCCTCAAAAAATATGACGATAATTGGCTCAAGGAAAAATGACAAAACAATACCAATCGCTGAATCAAAATAACCGGAATAAACAAAAAACGACAAAGCATAAATACTTGCTCCAATTATAATTAATGGGTAAATTAATTTAAAATTTTTGGTATAATAACTACCAAATACGTACCATAAAACCAAAGATATTATCCCGCTTCTCCCTACCAACATCATGGAAATAAAAACAAGGATCCCACCAGTAAGCAATACTATTTTGTTCGATCTTTCATTTGCCCATGCCAGTGGTAGGTACAAAAAATATAGGCTGCACAAAATTGATCCAGAGGCTCCTCGAGCTGGTAAGAATCCACTAAAAGTAAAAACTCTTTTCAGTGATTCTACCTTATTTGAACCTATGATGAAAACACTGCTTATATTGTCCTGGAGTTTGGGGTAAAAAAAGCATAGTATTATAATAAATGAATTAATAACCAAATAAATGGCGATCACACGAAGGACATCAACAACTTTGTATTCCATTTCTATCAGTAAAAGCGCCAAGCAGCTTGCAGCGAAAATATAAATTAAATTTCTTGTCAATTCTTTTTCAAAAAATAGATCTGAGTCCTTTCCAACAAATAAAAAAACTCCATATACTATAGACAAACAAACAGGAAAAATGGCCGCAAGTATTTCTTTATTTATTCGAAAACGCTTTGTCACGAGCCCAACATAAACTAAAAAAAGACTTGACATCAACGGTAGATTTAAGAATGTCGGCAATCCTCTGACTTGCGTTCCAAATACAAACACGGCCAACACTAACTCTAGGCAAAACTTGTTTAATAATAAATTAAACCTCATTGATCAACCCAATGTACTTTTGGACAATTTTTTCGTTATCATACCTTCTAGAAGATAAAACAATTTGTTTGTAGTTTATTGGTGAGGTTGAAATTCCTAGGATTTTTTCAGCCATCAATTCAGTATCGCCAAATGGAATCAGATGCCCATTCACATTTTCCTCAATTATCTCGGATGGTCCAAAATTGATGTCAAAAGAGACTATGGGCGTGCCCAAGCTAATCGACTCAACAAGCACGTTCGGAAACCCTTCGTATATGGATGCTAAAATTGTAACGGCGGAACAAAGATAAAGTTCTTTAATCTCTTTTTGGTTTCCGACCAGGGAGATGCTTGCGTTAAGACCTCTTTGGGATATCATGTTTTCCAATTTATCTCTATACGGCCCCTCACCGGCAATAATCAATTTTGCAAGACTATTTTTTTCCAAAACCTTCTCGAAAACATTTAATATATGTTCAAACCCCTTGACGGCGTGTAGTCGACCTACAAATAGAATTTGATTTTTGTTAACCCTTCTTAATAGATCCAATTGCGGTTGAATCTTTTGAAATTCATTTGGAATTGGATTGTTGATAATCCGAATTTTACTTTGATCTATTTTATAATCAACTGTTAATTGATTTGCCATACCAGCAGATTGACAAACTATACAATTTATTCTATTAAAAACAAACTTCACAATATATGGCTGTACTGTTTTCCTAAATGGAGATGTCTCTAAGCGGGATTTCTCAACTAAGTTACTTATGTTCCGTGCTATGATTTTAAAATTAAGGCCAAGTAAAAATTTGATTAAATAAATAACCACGCAAATTTGATGGTTAAATACAAGTACCACATCGGGCCTTCTGATCAAAATAGATTTTGCAATATGAAAAAACGAGTTTCGAGCTCGGCCAATGTTCAAACAATAAAGTACGGACAGAACACTTGTTGGGATATTGATACTATCAGACGGCGGTTTCAGTAAAATTAATTCAACGTCAAATTTCTTTTTTACTAAAGAATCAATCAATGTAATGCAAACCCGTTCAGATCCACCTATCGTTAGAGTCGAAATGTATACATTAATTTTCATAGATTATGTAGTATGTTGGTTGCACGGCTTTCCCAGGTGAATTTTAATTCAAAAAGAGCCTTAGCATTTTCTCCGAGCATTAGCCTTAATTTTGGGTCAGTCAAAATTTGTATTCTTGTGATCCATTCATTAGGATCATCCGGGTTAGCAAATAAGGCGGTTGATTCATCTAAAATCTCCCTAAGTATATCCAAATTGGAGGCAACGATCGCTTTCCCCATTGACATATATTCAAACATTTTTAAAGGAGATGTGTAACTTCCGATATCAACATATTTTTCTCTATTTGTAAATGGTTTTACTTTTTTTTGATTCGGCAACAAACATATGTCAATTTCCTCCAGGTAGCCTCTAACTTTAAATGGTTCGACATAACCGTGAAAAATCACATTATTGGTATTAATTCTATTTTTCCAAAAATCCACATCTGATTTCGTTCCCCCAATAATATGAAAGTCAAAGCCTTGTAGTTTGTGGGTAATTTTTTGAATGACCTCCATACCTTTGCCTGGATACAAATTACCAACATATCCGACTCGCAAAGGCGTAGATTTGTTGTGTTTAATCTTTATAGTTGCTATATTATTTTGGCTATCTGCTCCGTCAGGTGAAACAAATATTTTTTTATTATGTGTATGAAATTTAAACTCCAGATCTTTTTTTAACGCTTCACTAATAACCACCACATTTTTTAAATATTTATTTTTTAACAAAAATGAGAAAACAAGCTCTTCAATTTTGGAATTAACCCAAAAAGGTGCATGTGATTCAAATATTGTTTTCTTGTGTAAAATCACCGAAATGAGAGCTCCCCATATATACCTCGTATAAACCAAATCAGGGTTGTATCTCCCAATTGCACGCCAAATTGAGCCCAAATAGACTACCCACCTACCCTTCATTTTTGGCCATAGTCCGTAATCAATATGAAAATTAGAATCAACTTGGTAGTATTGAAAAGCATCAACTATTTCCAGTTCAGTATTTTTTTGAATTACGTTTGGAGCTAAAAGCAATACCTGATTTCCATGTTTAGCAAAAGCCGAACACATTTTCATAATCTGAATGCTGTTTGCAGTATGCGATGGAATATTTGCTATTGATATATATAGTATCTTCAAATAGACCCTGCATTTCTTTCAAAATTTAACAAAAACATGGATTAAATTATTTAGTGCTTGTTTTCTCGATTGTAAAGTCTCAAACTAATGACATAAAGACATGATGTCGTAAACCCCAGAATGAAAAACAAAATTGTTATTAATTTTCGGTTTGGTTTTTCGCGAATTTCAGGAACCCGCGGCTTGTCCAATATCTCAAACGGTTTAGAATTATAAAGCATTATTTTCTCTATTTCTTGACCAATTAATATTTGTATTTTCTCTCTAACCAATGGATCGGACGTTGAGTTTATTCTCTTATCAAGAAATTCTAAATTAGTGTTTGATTCGGCTACTATGTCATTTTGAATCTTATTCTCAACTTCTTTTATTAGTGCTCTTACAAGTATTAAGCTTTTGACCGAATCATCGGATATTACCCCTAATCTCATTATATTCTTCTTGGCGTCGATTTGAATATCAATCATTTTAATAAATTTTTTCATACCCTTTTGGATACTAGGAGGATGTTTCAAACTTTTATTCCATTCATTTTCTTTCTTATCCCACAGCTCTGAAAATATAATGTGAAGAAAATTATCTGAGCTTACCACTTTCTCAGCTACGTCCCTACTTTTAATTATCACTTCTAGTTTGCCTAGACTAATTCCGCCGGTGTTAAATTGACTTCCAACCAATCCACCCAGTTGAGATAAAATTCCACTCGGAACTTTAGATGTCGAATTTTCTTTAGGAGAAATTAATGCGTAACTAAGAAAACTGGGTTTAATTAACAAAGATATACTTATTCCAATCAAGGTAAATGTAATCGTGCAGATCGCAATAAATAATTTGCTGTTCCATATAATTTCGAATATATCCCTAGGCAAAAAACTATTGTTATTATTGTCCACTGAAACCACCACTTATCATTTTATTTTCCTTGATTTTAATTAGTGTTGAATGATATTCGCTAGCCACTTCTTTCCAGGTCTTTAAATCGTCAGTATTTATTAATGGGTAGTCTTTTAAATCCATTGTTTCTAAAATTATTTGTGATAACTTATTTACATCACCAAAGTTAACCAAAAACCCCATGCCCGGTTTAATTGCATCCTCATTTCCACTATTAAAGGTTCCTATAGTTAATGTTCCACAAGCATTTGCCTCTAAATGGATCAAGCCAAATCCCTCAAAAAAATAAGGATCCGATTTTGACGGAAGTATATTTAATTTCGCTTCATTATATCTTTTGACTAATTCGTCATGAGAAAGTACACCAACAAAATCTACCTTTAACCCTTCTTTTGAGACTATCTCCATTATTTTTACAAATGCTTTAGAACCTCTATCGACCCTACCAACAACAATTAATCTAATTGTTGGGTTATTTTTAAAGGATACCAAATACGATTCGAGCAAAAAGTTGAAACCCTTTCTTGTTTTCAAATTGCCAACAAATATGATTTCATTTTTACGGCTTAGGTGTTTGCAAGAAAATTTATCCTTATCAACTCCAAGTGAAATCACTTTATATTTGCAAAAAATACCGTCTTCTTCCATTCTTTTTTTTGTGTAATTACTAATTGGAATTACTAGATCATATCTCTCTAATACCCATTTATATGTTTTGATCTCCTTCGGCAATTTTACGGCGTAAGTACCACATTGAACCACTACGCAATGGATATTTTTGAATTTGGCGAAAAGCCAAGCTGATATTGCGTAGTGTTCAACTAAAACTAGAACGCCCGAATACTTTTTACGGGAAAAAATTAAAAGGCATATCAAATCATAAATTACGTACAGCCACCACACCCGTTTGATATGCAAAACCTTTTCACTTTTTAAAGTGTTTTTCTTGAACCATTGACTCTTTGCGCAATTCCCGGTCTGAATTTCAATCTCCAAATTTGGAATTTGCCTCAAATTGTCAATTAAAGATGAGGATAATCTACTATATCCATTATCATTAGTAAGCGACGAGGTTACAACAAGCCATTTCATAATTTAATCTCACAAATAATTCCCATACCAAAAAGGTTGGGGAGTATTTTATTTAACACCGGTATGCCCTTGTAAGCCTTGATTTCGCATTGATCGAATAAGCCAAGTTCTTTCGTCCACCACTTGAAATCCTTTATTGTCCAAAATCGGAGATGCTCACTTGGATTTAATTTCCATTGCACCGGGAACCTACCGAAAAGTAACCTCAATCTATATGGAAAATATCCCGTGTTTGGAATACTTATGAAAATTTTTTCCTTAGTTTTTTCAATTAACTTTGAAAGTACCTCCTCTGGATTTGGAAGATGCTCAAGGACTTCCAGCAAGAGATACACATCTGCATTTGGAAGTGATTCAAAATCGACTTCATTCGCGCGGATTTGGTGTATTTCTATGTTCTGAGATTTAACAAATTTCAATATATGATCTGAAATATCTATCCCAATTGGTTTTATATTTATTTTATTTTTTAACCAAATCAAAGTTGCCGCATCACCGCATCCAAATTCTGCAACGGAAGTATTGGTGCGAATTCTATCTAATATCCAATTAGCTCTTATTTTTTGAAAGGAACCGGCAACTCCAAGACTATGATTTTCCCGTTTTTTTTGCCAATATGCGTCATAGTCCAAATTTCGCTTATTAATCTTTGGAGTAATGTACAATAATTTATAAATAATTCGACAATCATCAATTAGTTCCAAAATAGTATTTCTAAGTTTGTTGACCATTATTTTCATTCCGTTTTTTAATCACTTTTGCGGGTACTCCTACAGCAATAGAAAATTCGGGGATTTCACCCCTAACTACCGCACCCGCTCCTATAACTGAACCTTTTCGAATAATTGTACCAGGCAATACGACTACATTTGAGGCAATCCAAACATCGTCTTCAATAATTATATCTCTCACATCTTTGCCTTGATACCTTATAGGCTTTCCAAATTCCTCAAAAATATGATTCGCATTCCTCAAGACAACATTTGGGCCCATGATAACATAGTCCCCAATTTTTATTTTTCCAGGTTTAGTAGATGCTATCAAAATATTTTCATTAAAATTACAGAATTTCCCTACCGATACATCACCTTTGAACCTTACATTGGCGTATAACAAGCAAGTGGGATGAATTTTTTGACCAAAAATAATTCTTGTTCTTACCCTAAGCTTATTAAAAAATGGATATGTTGGTAATATTGTAACGAACCATATAATTAATATTTTAACTATTTCCATAAGTAGTATTTAGCCTTAAATATAATTGGTAAAAGCCAAATCATTAAAATCAATGGGATCAATGAAGTATGTCGTAAATTCTTTTTCCAATCGAATAAATCCGTACCCTTTGTTTCTATCGCTAATAGTGCTGCGACGAATATTGAACTAGAAAGCAAAGCAGCTCCTGCTCCAAGCATTTGATATTTACTTACAAGAACTGTTGTTAGAATTACTACCACTATGGATCTGGCAATAGAGGTGTACAAAAAGTTGATTGTGCTTTCTCCTAGCATTATTATATTAATATTCATTTGGGCAATGGAACTAAATAGAAGATTCATTGAAAACAAAAGCAAAAGCCAATACACTTGATTAGTTTGAATTTTAAAGATCCAGATAATTGCCGGGGTACTTGTCATAATAAGAGTTGAAACCGCGGCATACGCCAGAAATTGATAATTACAAAAAGTGTTGTACCTGTTATAAAATTCAACTTTGTCTCTGTTTAATACCTTCACTAGTTTTGGGGCTAATTTTTCCATTAGCCCAGGAATAAACTTCCGCGGAACTAAATAAATGCGAGTGACTAATTGATATACCCCTGCATTTGATAAATAATTAGCTTGTCCTAAAACTAATATCGCTAAATTTTCCTTCAAATACGCAAATACAGCTGCCGCTTGTAGGGGTAACGTATAATTCCATATTTTTTTTCTGACCATTGGTTGGCATTCAGATTTCCAGTTTATTAAATTTTGAAATATCTTTGCCATTGGTAGGTCTTTGCTCCTGACCCCAATAAACAAAAGTGCGCCTGCAGTAATTAAAGGTATGCCTGCCTGAAAAGATAAAATCAGCGTTACACCCAATTGCTTATCAACTGAATCAAACCAAAGGATCAAAAGTAAAGAAAGGCCAATTAAATTGGAAGTTAAATCGGCCATTTGTGCGTATAGCAGTTTTCCCATCCCCATAGTGTAAGCTTGCATTAGTCTTTGTAGCATGATAGAGAAAGCGTAAACACCAAGAAATATGGATACATGCCGGAAGCTTATTCCTTCAACACTTTTTTTTCCTGACCAAAAATTTATTGTGTGTGGTAAGACTTGTCCTGCCAGTATATAGAATATGAATATAAGAATCACAACAAATTGAAAAGCCAGGACTATGGTAAATATTTTGGATTTATCGTCAAGGTTTGACGATGGAAAAAATCTGGTTATGGTTCTATTAAAATGACTATAAAAAATACTAGGGATTTCACCTATTGCAGTAAAGTACCCAATTGCCCCCATTAATTCTAATTGCAAAATACGGAATTTTAGTGCCAGTGATGCAAATTGTATGACATATAAAATGATTTCTATCGATCCAATTTTCAAAACTGGTTTGGTAAAGGTTTTAATTTCCGTTAACCAAAATTTCATCGGTAACTATGTGTTTCCCTTTAATTTATTTTCAAGTCTGAATCCCATTTCCAAATTCATACTCTGTACATAAAATGATTCGTCAAAAGGAACCGGCTCTTCAGTTGACTTACCCGATATGTATTCGATGAACTCTTTAATCATCCAATAGTGGCCAGAATTATAGCCCTCATTTATAGGTTCGCCAGTTGTATCTCTTTTTATTTTTCGCCGTGAAATCCCTTTAAACCTTGAGATAAGGTTTGGTTTTGCAATTTTCTTTTTTTGAAGTTCACCTAAATTTACTACTTTTTGGTAATCCACAAGGACCGTTTTTTTTGTTCCTGTGACTATTAAATAATTGGGTCCATGCTTTCCGTAGGAACTCTCGTGGCAATTTAAAGACATATGGATAGTTGCTTGGCATTTATTTGTTTGCAAATTTGCAAGAAATCCATCACTTACCACATGTGGCCAACGAAGGGATGTTTTTTGCGGGAAAAGATCGATTAATTTAAGATCTTTTTCTATCCCATACAATAAATATAGGTTGTGCGGATTTGCTTCAAATAATCTACCACCGGGGATTTTATGTGCCCAATGCTCTGGCTCCATCATTCTCACCTTTTCTTGAACAAACGACATTTCTCGGTGGATGAAAATGACTTCACCCAGCTCGCCACGTTTCAATTGTGCGCGAAGTTCCTGAATTCCTGGATAAAATTTATGGTTATGAACGGAGCATATTGTTTTATTTGATGCCTTAGATATTTTTTTTAATTCAATCAACTCTTCTAATGTTTCAGTTATTGGCTTCTCTACCAAAACATGGCAGTTTCGTTCAACGGCATATTTTGCGATTGGAAAATGCGATTTCGTATTACTACAAATATCAACGAAATCCAGGTCTTTGATTTTTGCAAACGCTTCTTCAATAGATGTGAATTTATGCGGCAAATTATATTTTCTTGTGGTAGCATCTAGCAATTCAATATTACTATCAACAAATCCCAACACACTTGCTCCCGCGGCCTGAAGTGCCCCAAAATGCAAAAATGAACCGGCTCGGCCTGCCCCAACAATTATACCTTTTATCATTCAATCCTCTCAGTTAAAATACTTGAATGCATAGGTCTTCATTCACTTTCGATTTAAAATTACTTGGTTAGCGACCCATTTGCATCCGTTTTTTTGGTCATCGCCATAGAACCTTTTATTTATTTTATTGCAAATTGCAGCCACGTCTAAATCTTTCCACTGCTCTATTTTTTGAACCAATTCATATTCATTATTTGCAAATAGCACTCCATTAAACTCCTCGTAAATTTCAAAATAATCGCCCCATTTGGAGGTATTTAATAGACAAAATGGAACATTGAGCGAGCTTGCGTCAATCACTGCCGTACTATGGCTTCCAATTACCATATCATTTAGTTTTATCGCCTCAAAAATATTCCCTTCCAGTACGTCGATTTTTTTGAGGTCTGGGCGAATTTCCATAAGTTTTTTATAAAATATATCATGATTTGTTGGTCGTATTTTAATGGATAACCGATATCCATTATTTAGCAATTTATCTATATATGGTATTATTTCATTGACTTCTGCAAGCGGCTCTGAAATAACTAAAATTGACCTGATGTTCTTCGAATTTTGGATTGTTATTCTTGAATTCTTTTTCCTTAATGTTCCAGATACTTCAACTTTTCCATATATTTTTGAGTTTCTTAAATAGTACTCTTTCCACCATTCACTCCAAACACCATATATATCAGGCCCAATACTTCCTTTAATTGAACATTCCGAAATAAATTCATGTGCCATGTATGCCTTCATACCAGCCCCGTGCATAAATCCAATTGTATAAATACCGAGGCTTTTAGCAGCATGGACAAGCGCAGCTTGTCTTTCTGAATATTCCCATGAAATAAGTTCTGTTACTCTCAGGAATTTAAATAACCAACACATGGTTGGTATAGATTGATAGATTATATTTAAGTCATAATTTAGAATCTGGTATGCGACGTCCACATTGGTATTTGTAGATCGTATTTCTACCTTAGGATTTAATCTGTTAAAGAAGTAACAAAGTGATTCGTAGTATATTACAGGTCTTTTTCGTTTTATCCCGTTTTTAATTAGATACAAGAGGCCCTGATTTGTCATTCTAATTAATTCTATTATTTCAATCTGATTTTTATAAAGCTCTTCGTTGAGATCTCCCACCCGAAAATCAGATTTGGTCGCCGAATCGACATAATCTCCCGACCAAATCGCAACCACATTTTTCTTGGCTATTTTTGTAATAAAAATGGTTATTATTGAAATCAAAAAGGGTAGCGAATGTTTTAGTGTTGATTTACTTAAAATATTTTGCTTTTTTGTTTCGTGTCTTTTTTTGCAGTATTCAATGAACGATTTGAAATCATTTTCCGTTCTACTTTTATTGTTTATTTTTTCCTGAAAATAAGGAATGGAATATCTTCTATGGAATAAACCATAAATCGAAAACGCGATATTTTGGTCGCGGTATAAAATCGGATATTTGTTTGATTCTCTGAAAATCTCACCTGTGGCAAATAGCGCTTTCTCTATATTGGAGTGCTCCTTATTTAAGAAAGTATCTTTATTCATTTAATTATATTTTCAATTTCCTTAAGATTTAATATCTCATCAATATGGTTAGATTTGATCCAATAGTCAGAAAAATCCAAATCTAATTGTGAATGAAAATCTCTACCGGTTACCCAATTTCTTAAAATTGGAAATGATTGTTCTCCCATCCACCACCAGGGATTTGGGCCTTTACGTTCGTAAACACATTCGTGTCGAAAGGTCCATACACCTTGGTCGTAGTAATAGACCGTAGGATAGTATTGTCTCGAAGTTCCCGACTGAATATTAAGGAATGATTTTAGGTAGCCATTTTCATCTAGTTTCAAGGCTCGATATGGATGATCGTCTTGAGCCTGCCAAACACTCATAACACTATCTATTTCTTGTTTTTTGTCTAGAATTCTCAAAGATAAATCGATCAAATCAGAATTTGTCATTACTGTATTCCCAAGTAATACAGTCACACATCCAAGATTATCAATTTCATTTTTAATGAAATCCGTTCCATGCCGAATTACGTCACCGTGATTTGAATCCGGTTGTGATAAGGAAACTGGGCGGTCAATGATCCTACAACCAAGGAGAATCCCAAGGTCGCGAATTCGAGGATCCTCCGTCGATAGGAACACATCACTAATTAACTTCGCATTTTTTGCTGCTTCAATTACATACTGTAAACTTGGCTTTCCACAAATAGGAAGCAAGTTCTTGTCTGGCATGCTTTGGTTATTACCTTTTGCTGTTATCAGCGCACAGTGTTTTGCCATTTTTTCCTTTTTTTCGGTTTTACTATTCATGGTAATACTCCTGGGGTACAGGAGACTTCAAAGCTTCTCCCTTTAGAATTCGAATAGCCTCTTCAGTCGCCTCACGCTCCATGCGCAATCTGCAATCTAGGGTGCAGGACCCCATATGCTGGGTCAAAATGATATTATTTAGTTCTGTAAGAGGCCCGACGTACGGCTCCCTTTCGAATACATCCAATGCAGCGGCTCGTATTACTCCGGATTTTAGCGCCTGGCACAGTGCATTCTCATCTACAATCCCACCGCGCGCAGTATTGATAAGCGCGGCATCAGGCTTCATCATAGAAAGCTCCCTCTCACTTATAAGACTTTTAGTTTTACGATTTAATGGAACATGAAGAGTTAGAATATCAGATTCCCGGTAAATCGTCTCTTTGTCCACCCATTCGACTCCCATATCAGGACCAAATCTGGGATCAGGTTGAAGATCATTGGCTAGTATTCGGCACCGGAAGGATTGTAGTAGTCTTACGACTCGGAAACCGATTCGGCCTATCCCTATAACTCCAACTGTTAATTCGTGGACCCTTTTACCCATAAACCGATTCCAATTAGAGTTTCTAACTCCTTTATCGGCTACGGTGATACCTCTGGCAAGGTCCAATATGAGCCCAATAGTTAGTTCAGCCACAGCGGGGGAAGGCGCGTCCGGAGTATATGATACTCCAATTCCGTAATCTCGAGCGGCCGCCAAATCCACGTTGTCAAGACCGATACCAACTCGGGAGATCAGTCTTAAAGTCTTTGCTTGCGCAATATCGCCTTTGCTAATTTCTTCTGTTCCAGCCACGATAACCTTAACATCCCTTATAAACTGCCCAATTTCGCCTGGTTTTAACTTTCGTCCCAAGGGATTTATTTCAAAGGTTAGTCCTGCTTCTTCAATCATTCTGAGAGGTAACGGGTCGATGTTGCCGAAAGGCACCGTACTGACAAAAATATCGGGCATGTTATTCCGCCTTTATTTGTCCATTTGCGTGTAGAAAAACCGACCGGGATTTGAACATAATATCTGCCTCACTCTTAATGCCATAATTCCCGCGAAAGCCCAAAGGTTGTTGCTGGTAAGTTTCGACAATTCGGATCTACTGGTCAATTTTTTCACCTTGAGGTCTCCGAGCACTATTTCCCACCAATGAATCCCATTCGCTGGATGCATACCATCCACAATTCTTTTGAACATCAATAAGCATACTGTACGCCTAAGACAGCTTGAATATTTTCAGCAATGGATAGCGACGCATAAACCATTGTCTCATGCCAACTAATCCAACCGTAAGGGTTAAATTGCCATTTCGGTGATGGGCTTCCTGCCAAAAATTCCTTCCTCTCATCCCCGCTGACATGAATGTCCTCTAAGGAAGATCCCGAATCAGTTCCTTTCCAAACCAAGTCAGAGCGTATGGATATATACCATTGATTCTGGGAGGAGAGGTAAACCTTGGCGATGGCGGTCTGCGAATTCGGCCCCCAAGAATTGCCCAATGGGAAATCCTGATGAGCCGCTTGGGCGGTATGGGGCAGGTAATGGGTATATACCCAGGGTTCCACCCGTGAATATTCCAGGATCAAACCTGATTGAAAAGCACCCATTTGCTGTATCCAATGGGCGCCTGTCATCCACGCCCATTTATTACCCCAGGAATCATCAAAGAGTGATGTCGGTGATTGAATGTCATCGATCAGGAATTCGGAATAGATGCGACCCAGTCCCGGTATCCGATAGGCTACATCTCCGGCAATATTACCGTTGTTTAACCTTTCCTTTTCAGATGCTTTCGTGATGAAGAGCGGAATCACGGGCAAAAATGCGAAGGGAGCGGTGGCTTTATACATGACGAGTTGCTCACTTATCCCAAACATTATATTTCTTGATGCTCGCCATTCATAGCGATGAGCATATACCGATTTTGTTTCGGATGATGAATCGTGTTCCCAATCATCCGATGCCGCCAGTTGCCCATATACGCTTTGAACGCTTACGGGTCCGAGATGGGAGGTAAAAGTGAGTTGGTTGAAAGGAACGGCGTCTTGTTGGAAGACCAAATTTGCGAATTGCCCCGGTCCCCAATGCAAGGCATCCCGAGCCGCTGTGATTCGGCCCCAACTCCAATCGTAACTCAGATTGCTCCGATAACGAGAGTAAGATGTGTAGGCGATTGATCCTGAGGTATTCTCATCCTGGCGTTCCACGAACTCCCGATCATAGCTAGGGTGGAATAAATCGTCGTACATCTCCGTGTATATTCGCGCGTCCAGATAAAACGAGACCGGGCCGGTTCCTCCTTCGACCACCACTCCAAAATCCCCCGCCTGAACATGCGAACCCAGGTACCGGTATTCGTATCCCAGCAAGGGGGAAAGCCGAAGCTCCCTATCCCGACCGGTATCTGAGATGCTCCACCCTTTCCGAAATTCGCACACATTGCTGGAGTCAAGCTCGGACCAGCACGGTCTCGGGAAAGTGAAGCTTTGGGGAACATCCCTGAGGATCAGGCGATGGTATTCGGCTTCGAGCAATGCCGGCTTGCTGTTTAACAAGGTATAGGGTCGATCCAAGGGTTGATTAGGATTAGGGTCCGCCATTAACGGTGTCGTAAGAACGCAAGCGAACACATAGAGGGTTGTGACTTTACTTGCAGTCAGTTCAACCTGCTTGGCAATTGACGATGCTTGGTTTTTAATGACCATCCCTCATCATAGTCATTGCATTATTAGGCACCTTCAAAACAGCGTCCTCACTACTCCCACGCTCACCGCCAAGTTATAGATGACCTGGGTCGTCTTCAGAATCAGCTCCAGGTAATCCTTTTTCGGCCCTTTGGGCGGGACGATAATCGATCCGCCGGGTTCGGTGCTTCGCCAGGAGTATTTCATATACCAGGCCGTATTCTTGGGAGTCGAAACCGTGCCGTCGGGGGCGATGTAATAGGTATTGCCGTAATCGCCGTATTCGCTGACGCCGCCGGCCTTGCTCAGGCATTCCCCCACGGTATTGCTTTTATGCGAGAAGATTAAATTCGTCGGGCTATAGACTTCTCCCAAAACGGATATGGTATTGGGGATGGGGCCGACATACAAGCTATCCCCGTTTTCCAAGGTGATATCCCATTCGGTTCCGGCGAATTCCATTTCTTTATCCAAGGTGATGACGACCCGCCCGAGATAAGGCGCGTTTCGGATATCGTTCAAAATGCCTTTGCGCTGCTCGATGGCCGCTTGGATGCCGATGCGCTCTTTTTCGTCATTGGTTCTTTCCAGCATGATTTGCATTTGGTTTTCCAAGCGCCTTCCGATTTCTTCCACATGGGTCAATTGCTGCTCTTTGACGCTTTTGCGGATGAAAATCGCTCCGCGTAAAAACGCCTGCGAACTGAAACCACCCGCCCTTTGAATCAGGCTGGATAGTCTCTCACCGGTAGCAAATTCATAACGACCGGGGAAATTGAATTCACCCATCATCCAGACATTGCTACGTTCACGGGCATTCACCACTTCGCGGATATAAATGCCGTCGCCGTCTTGCAAATCGAAATGGACCTGGCCGGCTTGCATATCCTTGAGGCTGACGTGGAAAACCTCGCGCTCAATGATGCTATCGGCCTTGATGCGTTTCCGTACCACTTCGGCCGAGATCAAATAGCTATTGCTGGTCAGACCTTGGGCCTGGCTGATGACGTCCATGATGCTCATGTTCTGGGTCAATTCGAAATTTCCCTCTTTCTTGACCGCTCCATAAATGCTGATATGCTTGGGCAAGACGAAATTGCTGCGCGGAAAGACGATGAGGGAGTCGAAGGCCCTCAATTCGATATTGTTTTCATCGGCGGGATTATCGATGACTCCGGCCAAGTTGACTTTGACCAGAGTGGTCCGCAGCGAATCGCTTTCATCGACCTGGAGCAATCGCAGGACTTGGGCTTCGGGCAAATAGGCGTCTACGGTCAGCCCTCCGCCGGCCAAAACCAAATCCGAAAGGCGCATGTTTTGCACGAAGGGATATTTCCCCGGCTTCCTCACCATACCGCTGATGGCCACCAGGGGCTGATCCATGATGTCATACCGGCTATAGACGATGACGGTATCGCGCGGTTCCAGGGCTACGGTGGCCCCTTTCTCGAAGATATCCCGCAGGGAAAAGGGCAGGAGGGTGGCGCGGTCATCCTCTTCGGCCGGCCTTTTGATATGCCCATAATTGAAATAGGTCTCGGACTTGAGATCGCGCGAGCTGGGTAGCAAATCCTTGATGGTCATGCCCTTTTTCCATTCGTAGCGGCCCGGACGATTGACATTGCCCTTGAGGTAGACGACGTCGTATTCCTTATTCAGCACCTCTTCGACATTCAGGATGTCGCCGTCTTGCAATATCACATTGGTGCCTGATCCTAGCTTTTCCATGGCGATGTCGAGCGCCACCTTGCGGCGGTGATTCTCGATACGGTCGAGACGCATGCGGCCTTTAAAGGCATTGGAGGCCAAGCCACCCGCCAATTCCAGGGCTTCGAGGACCTTGGTGCCGGATTTGACTTCATAGATCGCCGGGCGTTTGACCTTACCGGTGACGGCGATTTGATTGGCTGCCACCGGGATGAAAATGACGTCCCCCGTCAGCAATTGCCGATCGGATCGGTTATTGCCGGTAAGCAGCATGTCATACAGGTCAAGCGTGGAGATGGCCTTGCCGCTGCGGCGCAATTGGATGGCGCGCAGGCTGCCGATATCCTTGATTCCCCCGCATTGAAAGAGGGCGGTAATGATGGTGGCTCCGGCGGGAACGGTAAAGGAACCCGGATTGGTGGCTTCACCCAGCACGAAAATGCGCAAGGATTTCAGCCGTCCCAAGGTCACCGAAGCCTGCAGGCCATGGATTTTCTGCAATTCGGAAACGATGCGTTCCTGCGCCTGCGCGAAACGCATGCCCGCCAGCCGCATGGGCTGTAAAGGAGGATAGATGAAAACGCCTTCCCCGTTTAAGGTCACGCTTTGATTCTGATTCTCACGCCCCCAGGTGGTGACTTGCAATTCATCGCCCGGCGAAAGGATATATTCGGGCAAGGAGGGCATATTGCCGCTGTTTCCGAATTGAGCGGGATTATTCTGGAAAAAGTCATAGCCGAAGCGCTGTAAGTCCTTGGGAAATCGCCCTTGTTCCGTGGAATCGCTGTCGTTGGCCTTGGGTTTGGCTAAAAGACTGTCGCGAGCCGATTTTCTATCCTGGTATTGCTTGAAGGCGGTGGAATCATTAGCGGTTTGATCTTCAAACCCGCCGTTTTTAGCCTTGCCTTCGATGATATGCTGAATGTCCTGGTTGCTTAGGCTCTTGAGCTCGGGGTGCAAAGCCTTTTGCATTTCGATCATTTCGGGGGTGACCTTGATATCCCCGCGCCGAATGGCTTCGAGCATTTGCTTTTCATCGGGCTTCAGGGTTTGGGTTTGGCCAAGCGCCGCGGCCAGGGAAAACCCTAGGATGAAAAGCAGGGAGAGCAAGGCGCCCCGAGAAGGGGATAGGTGGATGGATTTCAAATGATCCCCAGTAGTGAGTAAGTCCTTTTGATTCAAGGACTTGCCGGACCCCCTGAAAAGTAGGTCGTAGGCTCAAATTTCCCCAGTTCACAAAGAACCCATAGGGTGCCACAATCCTAGCATTTCCTAGGACGGAGGATCAAGGGAAGGGACTGACGCGGAACGTGGAATCGTATTCGGAGGTTTCGGTGGACGGCAGGCCGGCGAGGTGACATTTTTCCGGAATGGAATTCGGAAAGGTGCCCGACCTCCAAAGCATCGACCTGCGACTTCCCGAAGACGACTCCTCCGTCGCCCGCCTTCTGCCCGGACGCCGTGAGACTTCGCCCCGTGTCTATGCCGGCTGCCCGGTTTGGCAGGACGATGCTTTAGCCAACCGGGTTTGCCCGCCGGGAACGCCCAAGGCGCGACGTCTCTCGGCCTATGCACGCCAGTTCGTGACGACGGAATTGAATTCCACCGGCTATGGCCTTGATCCCGCCAAAGCGCGGGATTGGGCCAGCGTCGTCCCGGCCGAATTCCGCTTTTGTCCCAAGATCCCCCGCGACGTGACCCTGGCCCCCAATCTGGATGCCGTGCATGCGGTATACGTCCGGCATTGTGAGGCCCTCACCGCCTTCGGCGATCGGCTGGGACCCGTTCTATTGCAGTTCCCCGACAACTTCGGACCGAGCCGGCTCCCGCAACTGGAACGCCTGCTGGCGCTTCCGCGCCCGGGCTTTCGCATGGCGGTGGAAGTACGCCATCCGGCCTGGTTCGGGACCGAGGATAGGGCAGGGCGCCTGGCCGACTTGCTGGAAAAAAATGGGATCGCGATGGTGATAACCGATTCCCCGGGTCGGCGCGACGCCATCCACATGCGCCTCACCGCGCCTTGGGCATTCATCCGATTCCAGGGTCATGATGGCTACGCCGAGGATATGCGGCGTCTCGAAACCTGGAGCGATCGAGTCACGGCCTGGCTGGACCGGGGATTGAAGGAGGCTTATTTCTTTCCCCATCTCGATCCTGTCGAGAAGACGGCCGATCTCGCGGCGCATTTCCTGCTGAGCCTTCGGCGGATGACGGGCTTGGACCTGCGCCTGCCGCGTCTGCATGCCGACGAAGACGAGCCGCGGTTAGAACTGTGGTAGCGGGGCCCGGCACTCCATTCAGCGCGTCAAAGCCTGGCCGATGGCTTTCACAAAGGCCGTAAAGTCCGGCAAATGCCGGTCCAGGATGGCTTGGATAACCTCCAACTTGGCCTGTTGATAAGCATGCACCACCAGGTTGCGGAAGCCCACCATACCTTTCATGGATTTGGCCAGTTCCGGGGTCAGGATGTTTGCCCTTTCCAAGAAATCGAAGGCTTCGCGGGTTTCGCTGGGGGTGCCCAGATCTTTTTCGGCAATGGCATGCATGGCGAGATCGATTGAAGCTTCGCAAGCGCGCAAGAGGTTGAGGATGGCGGCATCCTGATGGGTTTGGTTTTGCAATTTGGACGAATCGCCCCCGTATTCCTCCCCGATTCTCTGCAGGCAGCGGTGGATGATATCGCGCTTTCTGAGGAAAACCTCGGTCACTGTAATTCCTTCCGGATTGCCGCCAGTATCGGCGCGCGTTCTTCTTTGAGCCGTAAATAATCCGAATAGGTATACATCTCGAATTCGCGTCTTTTTTCAGGATTCAAATCCAGCAGCCGGTCGCCGCTGGTGACCACCGAAAATCGCATGGAGACGGGTACGGCCATTAAATCGAGCACGTCGACGTCTTTATTCAATCTTTCCGCAAGGTCTTGTCTCACCCCCTGAATCTCCAGGCTACGGTTCGGCTTTCGCGCCAGAAAGGCCACGTCCACATCGCTATCCGCCCTTTGTCGGGAAGTACCATGCGTGCCAAAGAGGTAAACCGTTTCGACCTCTAACGGCTTTAACGCCTCACTTACCACTTCGACGAAAGCCTTTCGTGCTTCAGGATCGGCGATTCTCATGATCTGCATTATACATCACAACCGCCAAAGCTCGATGCCGGAGGGGGTCGATTCGCGGGGCAGGGTGTTTTTGATGTCGGCGACCACGCCTTTATTGTCGGTTAATAGTCCCTGGAAAATGCTCCAGCCCCCTTTTTTAAAGGCCGCGTGGGCCACGGCCAAAATGACGCCGTGGGCGGGTTTCAGCTTTTCGAAAGGGGTGAGTTGAATGCCATATTCGTGCTCGGCTTCGTCGGCATAGGCCATGGGATCGGCGACCTGCACTTCGAAACCGAAGGCGCTCAATTCACGCACCATGTCCACGACCTTGCTATTGCGCAAATCGGGCACGTCTTCCTTGAAGGTGAGTCCCAGGATGGTGACGCGGGGCTTGCCCGCGTCGAAACGGACGCGGCCATCGCGGAGCAAAAGCTTGACCATTTCCTGCGCGATATAGCGGCCCATGCCGTCATTGATGCGGCGGCCCGACAGGATGACTTGGGGGATATGTCCCGTCTCCTCGGCTTTATGGGTGAGATAATAGGGGTCGACGCCGATGCAATGACCACCGACCAAGCCGGGTTGGAACTTCAGGAAATTCCATTTGGTTCCGGCCGCCGCCAAGACGTCTTGCGTGTCGATGCCCAGGCGATGGAAGATGATGGCCAATTCATTGATGAGGGAAATATTCAAATCGCGCTGGGTATTCTCGATGACCTTGGCGGCCTCCGCTACCTTGATGGAAGCGGCTTTGTAGACGCCGGCGGTAACCACCTCCGCGTATACGGCGGCCACGATGTCCAGGGTCTCGGCATCGATGCCCGAAACCACCTTGGTGATGCGGGTGAAGGTATGCTCCTGGTCGCCCGGATTGATGCGCTCGGGGCTATAGCCGACCTTGAAGTCGATTCCGCAACGCAGGCCCGATTCCTTTTCCAGGACGGGAATGCATACCTCTTCCGTGGCTCCGGGATAAACCGTGCTTTCAAAGACCACGATGGCTCCGCGATTGAGATTCTGGCCCACCGTTGTAGCGGCTTTTCGCAATAAAGTCAAGTCGGGGCGGTTGGCATCGTCGATGGGAGTGGGTACGGCCACGATGAGGAAGTCCGCTTGTTTCAAGCGGCCGGGGTCGGCGGTGAATTCGATTTGGGACGATTGGAGTTCGCTTTCGGTAATGTCGCGGTTACGGTCACGGCCGGCCTTCAATTCATCGATGCGGCGGGCGCTGATATCAAAGCCCAGCACTTTTTTGGTCTTTCCGAAGTGTATGGCTATGGGCAAGCCCACATAGCCGAGTCCGACGACGGCGATTTGGCGGGATGGGGTCACGGAGTAGTTCCTCAATTGCGGTTAGGTAGGACCCAATAATCCCAAAAAATGAAGCGGATGGCTAGGGCTTCGGGGATTCTGGTCTGCATGAACTCTATTCGTATTAGTCGGCCTGGGTTCCCGTTCGGACAAAGCGAAGCGAATGGGTGGACGAGTCCTCAAAGGCTCCTTTTGGCACGGCCCGACTTCGCCTCATTTACCCCGGTGGGGGTTATATTGAGTCGAAATCAGGTTAGCTCCATCATGAAAATCCCCCCGCGGCTCCTGCCGCTTGTTGAAGACGGCATTGTCGACGAGGTTTTGGGCCAGGTCAAAAGCGGCAAGGAAGCCGAGGTTTTCCTGGTGCGCATCGGCGAGGATATCCGCTGCGCCAAGGTTTATAAAGACGCCAATGTGCGCAGTTTTCGCCAGGCCGTGCAATACCAGGAAGGACGCAAGACCCAGAATAGCCGTAGCGCCCGAGCCATGTCCAAACGCACGAATTACGGGCAAAAGCAGGCCGAAAAGTCTTGGATTACCGCGGAAGTCGACGCATTGAATCTCCTGAGCTCCAAAGGCATACGCGTTCCCAAGCCTTTCGGCTTTTACGACGGCGTGCTCATCATGGAACTCATCGCCGATGAAAACGGCGATCCCGCCCCCCGCCTCAATGACGTGGAATTATCGGCCGACATGGCCCTCGATTACCATGAAATCATCATCGCCGACATCGTGCGCATGCTTTGCGCCGGGCTCATCCACGGCGACCTCTCCGAATTCAATGTCCTGGTGGACACCGAAGGGCCGGTCATCATCGATTTGCCCCAGGCGGTGAATGCGGCCGGCAACAATAGCGCGGCCATGATGTTCGCCCGCGACGTGAACAACATGTCGCGCTACTTCGGACGTTTCGAACCCGGCATCTTGACCTTGAAATACGCCAAGGAAATCTGGGCCCTTTACGAAAAGGGCAAGCTGACTCCCGACGTCGAATTGACCGGGCAATACCAGGAGCCCAAAAAGCAAGTCGATGTCGGCGGCGTCTTGAACGCCATCGGCGACGCCCGCAAGGAGCATGAGTTCAGGCAACAGCGCAAGAACCGGATTTACGATCCCGACGCGCCTAGGGAAACCTGGCAAGCACGGGGTACCTTGGGAGATACCCAGGGGGCCGGCCAAAGGAATGGGGCCAAGCCGGATCAAGCTGGGCATACGCCCCGGCAGGGCGATAGGAAATACCCGCCGCGCCCCGGCCATGCCAACCCGAACCCATCGGCGAACCGCAACCAGGGTCAAGGAAACCAGGGCTCGGGGCATCCCAAAAATCGGTACCCGGATCGCGGGAACCAGCCGGGCAATCGGCAAGGGAATCAAGGCCAGAAGTCAGGCCATGCGGGCAATTCCGCCCCGGGCGGTCATGGCCAGGGACGTAGCGAGCGCCAGGGAGGGCCGGGTTATGCCCCTAAACCGCCTGCATCTCCCTCGGCTCCGGAAAAGGAATCGTGGGGGCGCAGGCACCACCCTCGCGGACCCCGCAATCCCGGCGTTTGAGCCGTTTCTTGATTTTCTGGCGCCGGCCCTACAAGCCTATCCGCAACTTTTGCATGCGGGTGAATTTGCCCGCTTTGGCGATGACGAGATAAACCCCGCTTTGGCGCGGCGAATCCCAGATCGCCTTCCTGTTCGCGCCTATGCGCAGGCCTTGCAGGCTGGCTACCTCTCGGCCATTCGGGGTGACGATGCGGAAGGTGGCTATCGGCAAGTCGCCGGGCAATTCCCAGGCGAATTCGATTTGCTCGCCGATGCGGCGGGCGACGAAGTCGCCGATGGGCTTTTTGGCCACTCCGTTGCGGGGCCCGATGGCGACGAAATCGCTGAGAATGGCTTCCAGGGTGATTTGATCCAGGGGGTTGCCCGCATAGGCGTCGGGTATGGATTGCTTTGCGTCTTGGGAGGCGGCTTCACCGGAAGACGAGGTCTTGGAAGGCATGTCCGTCCACAAATCCATGCCGGGCTCCAAGGCCAATAGGCTCATTTGCCGGTTGACGATATGGAATTCCTCGCCGAGGGCTTGCAAGTCTTTCACGTGATCGCCTCGATAATCCCTCTCCCACGCTTCACCTTGCAAATGCGCCCAAAGACCCGCTCCCAGTTGGGACGCCGCGGGGTTTTGATTCAAGTCGACCGTGTATTCCTCGACGAAAGGTAAGCCGCCCCACAATCCGGACACTTCCAAGGTAAGGCGGCCTTGGCCTTGAAAACCGCCGGACAGCCGCAAACCGATGGTGTCCCTATTGGGAGGTCGGTACCCGTAGATCGCGGAGCTCGCCTTTTGCAAGGCTACCCTGTCATCAGCGACATAGTCATAGTTGTCGTAGGCATAGCTTTGCAAGACCACCCAGTCATTCACGGGCACACCCGAATGCTTGACCTGCAAATCGACGATTTGATAAGCGTCGGGACGGCCCGGGCCAAAGAGAGGCTGCATTTGCAAATTCGCGAAGGGGTCCGCAGGCGCGGAGGCCGGCGCTATCTCTATGGGGTAATAACGGTAATAGGCACCGTAAAGGCTGCCTCCTTGGTAGCCGCCCGTCGCGGTGGCCACATTGCTCAGCCGATAATTATTCCAGTATCCGAAAAGCATGACGCCGGCCTGCTTCAAGGCCTCGGCTAATGCGCTGTCTTTCAAGGCTTGATCAGCTTCGAATTTTTGATAGGCCTTTTGCGCGGCTTCGTCCCAAACGCCTCCCGGCCAGGAGTAATAGGAGGAGGTGTCGTTATTGATCAGGAAAAGCACGCATGGGTCCGATCCGCCTTTGTGGGTGGAAGCGAAATTTTGAATTGCGCTCTTGGCATCCGAAGCGCGGGAGGGAGTCCAATTGCGGAGAGCGTTATAGGCGATTTGCAATTCCTGCGGTCCTATGCTCACCGGTTTCGAAAACACGTATTTCACCTCGCCCATCCCATTCGAGAACCCGAGATTGGCGGTAAATGGCGCGGCGGCATAAGCCTTCAAGGAGAGTAGGGCGAGTTTGCGGGCTCTTTCCGCGCCGGCCGTATCACTACCATCGGCATGCACATCGAGGATGACATTTCTTTCCCGGGGCTGTTCGCCGAAGGTGATATTTTTAGCCACGAGATCGGCATGGACTCCGAAATATCCCATCTCCTTTTTTTGCGCCATCCAAGGCGTCAGGCAACCGGGGCAGGTTGCGGCCGGGGAGGATAGGCTTCCTATCCCGATTTCGGCCACATCGCGGCCTTCGAATACCTTGGGGCTGCTGCCGATGGCACCCTTGCCCACGCCGGGCCAATTCAATTCATAGGAATTACCGTCGATGGCGGCGACCGAAACCTTAAACCGCTTGATGGTCTTGTAGGTCGAGCTATCGGGTTGAGGCAACTGGAAAAGGCTGTACTGAATGGGGAAAACGTTTTTAAAGCTCCCGCCGGTATTTTCCATGCCTTGCACGAATTCGATTTGCAACTGGCGCGCCTTACCGCTCTCATTCGGAAAGACACGCAGATAATAAGAGCCGCCTCCCCAGCTTTCCAAAAGAGCGGGGTCGCGCCGTCTCTGGACTATGCTCTCGTATTGCGCCGAAGCCAAGGCCCTTTCCTGCAAGGCCGCTTTGACCTTGGTCTCACCCACCCACAGATACAGGTCGGTGACGATGGCATTGTCTCCCAGGTTGAAATAGGCCGAGGTTTCCAGACTGTCCAAGGTGAGGGCCGGCCCGGTTTGGTAGTCGCATACCTGTCGCAAGCACCCGGCGCTATCGCCTTGAGCGCAATCATCCTTGATTACCCTGCAATCGTATACCGGAACCTCTCCCATGCCGGGCAAGTAGGTGATGGTGGCCTGGGTCGTGACCACGCCGCGGTTGACTTCGATATGGACGTCGAGATCTTCAATGGAAGTTTGGATGGCCGCCCAGGGCTGTCCGGTTTTCACCGTCTGCGAGCTCAAACGGGCCAGATCGAGCTGAGCTTGGGGCAGGAGATAGAGCCCAAAAAAAACGCCGAGTCCGAGGGTATAGGATATTCGCATCATGTCTCCCAGGTTTTACGACCCGCCAAACTGTAGCGTGTATTGTCTAATACTAGTCTGGGTTAAACCCTAGATCAAGCATTTTAAAGGATTTATTCGGTCATCATCGTAGTGTGATATCATTTATTTATGCGAAATTGGGCCAAGATGAGGCAAGCTAGCTAAGGCGGATTAGGCTATGCTTTCAATAGGGATTAACGGGAATGGGGATGATTTGCTGTTTCTGGCGATTTTTGGCATCATCTGGCACGTATTCGCCATCGGCAATATGCTGCTACTGGCACCCTACAATCGCAAATGGGAGGGGTTTTATCTCGGCTTATTGCTCGGACCCATAGGCTCTCTCATCGCCCTGGCCATGCGCGACGGTTTGCGCGACAAGGTAGAGCGAGGCGAGGCGATTTAAGAATCCGAATGATGGATTCGGCTGGAACTTGCCGCCATGCCAAATCCAGAAAGCGGGTTTAGGAATTAATCCCGGATGCGGTAAATCGCCACCGTGCCGCTCACTTCATGCGAAACGATGAGCAAGGCTTCGCCCCGGGGAGAATCGGCCTTGGAGACGAAAAGCAAACCCTCGGGAGCCACGTCACCCGCGGTCCCCGCTTCGACGTCTCCGGCAAAATCGCGCCTATTGACGTATTGCTTGAAGGCGGGAGCATAGGGATTGGTCACGTCATAAACCAAAACGCCTCCCACCCTTTCCAAACCGATAAAGGCATAGGTCCGGCCTTTGACTTCGCCTACGGCCACGCCTTCGGGCTCGGGACCCTTGGATGAACTACGCGCGTCGAAAGTGCCATTGGCTTCATTATCCGAATTGAATTGATCCGGATATTCCGCCGCGATGAATTGTTCGATGTCGTCGCCGCTGTCGTAGATCTGCTCCAGCTTTTCATTCCAAATCGAGAAGGAGCGGCCGCCAAAGGCATAAATCGCTTCATACTTGCCGTCGCCGTCCGCATCTCCCAGGGTCGATGTGACCTTGAGCCGCCCCAGGGCAGGGTCTTTTTGCAAGGTCGAAGCGTCGGGGAAAACGGCGGGATCCAAAACCAGGTTTTTGACGCGCACTTCCTCGGAGAAACCATCATAGTCGCGGCTATCGCCTTCATTGGCGGTCACGATATAGGTGCCACCGCGGTATTGGAATGCGGCCAGAGCGTCGGGCAAATAGAGGCCGCGAACGGGCCAGGGCTGGATATGGATCGCTTTGTCCTTGTCGCTGGCGTCGAATCCATTTTCAGGCCGGGAAAAATCCTTGGCCCCGAGGTCATGGATGCCTTTGATGAAGCCGCGGCGGATGTCGATTTCAGCGATGGCGTTGTTTTCCTGCAGGGTGACATAGGCGTAGCGGCTGTCGGAGGAAAACGCGATGTATTCGGGCTCCAAATCCTGGGCCACGGTGGCATTCTTTCCGAAAACGCGAACGCCTGCCGGCAATTCGGCGTGCCGGGGTGCGCCCAAATTGAAAGCCTCGAATCCCAAGCGCGTGGCCTGGACCTTTTCGCCGCCATGCCGGGGGCGCCGCCCCGGATGACCGCGATGACCTCCCCGTCCGCAGCTCGCGATATCGATCAAGGAAACCGATCCTTCGGGATCGACGGTATAGGCGTCATTGGGTTCGCCTTCGTTGGCCACCAATAGGTATTTGCCGTCAGGAGTAAACGCCACCATGTCGGGCAAAGCGCCGACGGTAACCTCATCGTAGTCCGGACCGTCTTGCGGATCGAAATCGGCGTCGAAAAGCAGCACCTTGCCCGGATCGGTTTTTGGCTCGGCGGGGACGGCGACGGCCACCTTGCCCTTGTGCACGGCCACGCTGGTTACCGTGGTACCGAAAGGGAGATTCGTCAGGATGACGGGTGAAGCGGGATTGGACAGGTCCACCACGGCCAGGGTCGCATCGCCGGCGCTGGTCACGAAAAGACGGGACGATCTCGCGTCATAGGCTGAAATTTCCGCTCCGCCGACCGCAACCGCTCCGGGTTTGAAGCTGGCCAACCATTCCAATTCGATTTCCGGATGCGAGGAATGGGGGGTTTTGGCGAAAACCACCGGGTCAGCCATCAAAACCGCGCCTCCTAATAACAATGCGCGGTAGGGTTTCAGCGAATGCATGAGTATCCTCTTTCACGACCATAGGTAAGGAAAGGTTATGGCCGGTTAAAGAGGTAATGGGGGAGATGGCGGGCTTGGGTTAAGATGGGGTTTCAGATAGATTTCAATCGATAACGCGGGGAAATTTTTTGTACGCCGAATGGATTCGAAAGCATTTGCGCGCGAAGCGGGAGGAACTCGCCGCCTTCTGGGAAGGATCGCGACCGGTGAAGCATTTCATCGTCGATGACTTGCTGCCCGAGAGCCTGGCCCTGGAAATAGCCCGCGAATTTCCCGCCCGCGAATCGCTGAAGCACTTGCGCAGCTTGCGCGAAAGCAAGCGCGTGGGAACCGACATGGACGCTTACCATCCCTCCCTGTCGGAAATCACCTTCGCCTTTCAGGACCGCGGCGTGCTCGCGGAAGTCGAACAAATCACCGGCATAACCGAATTGAATGCCGACGAGCGGCTTTACAGCAGCGGCATCAGTTCGATGGGAAACGGCGATTTTCTGCAACCCCATATCGACAATTCCGGCAACCCCTTCTTGAAGCAATACCGGCGCGTCAATGCCCTTTACTACGTGAGTCCCGGCTGGCGCCCGGGATTAGGCGGGGAGCTGGAACTTTGGGACGGCAAGCGCGCGAATCCCCTGGCGCTCGAACCCCGTTTCAACCGCGTCATTTTCATGAATACCAATCGCACGTCTTTCCATTCGGTCAGGCCGCTCGCATGCGGGAAGGATTTCGCGCGCAATTGCGTTTCCAATTATTACTTCTCGCCGCTTTCTCCCGAGGGATACGAGTACTCGCACGTCACCTCTTTCCGCGGCCGTCCCGAAAACCCGGTGGCGGACGCCTTGTTGCGTCTTGACGGTTCAATACGCAATGCGCTGCGCAAGCTCAAGCCGCGCAAGCCGGAGGAGATCAAGCATGTCTACCGCAAAGGGGAGGGATAACTTGTTTCACCTTCCGGCGCGTACGATTCGTTAGATTTATCACTGACCCGGTCCGAAACTTTTTCACTAACCCAGAATAAACCAACAGAAGACCCTATGAAAATCGCACAAATTGTCGTCCGTAGCCTGATGGGCTTGATGTTCGTATTCGCGTCCGTGACCTATTTCCTCCACTTAATGCCTCAACCCGAAATGACCGGAGCCATGAAGGAATTCAATGAAGGGTTGATGGCCTCGGTCTACTTGATGCCCACGGTCAAGACGATTGAGTTGATTTGCGGACTGGCCTTGCTGGCCGGGCGCTTCATTCCCCTGGTCACCATCTTGCTGGCGCCCATTCTTGTCAACATTTTTTGTGTCCATGCCTTCATGGCCCCAGAGGGTCTTCCCGTAGCCATTCTCATGGGTCTGGGTAATCTTTTCTTGGCCTATTGCCACCGGGAAGCCTATCGTCCGCTTTTCAAGTCCAAGTAGGACGACAATGGAGTGGTTCAAGGACAGCCTGGAAATCCAAACGCGCCGCCAGGGATTGCACGACATCACCGACCAGGTACGGCAAAAAATGGAGGGTTGGAAACTGCGGGAGGGGATGTGTTTTCTCTACCTGCAGCATACCAGCGCCTCGCTGTGCATCAGCGAAAACTATGACCCCAGCGCCAAGCGGGATCTCGAAACCTTCCTGCAGCGCATTGCCCCCGAAGGAGAGGCTTGGCATGTGCATACCTTGGAGGGCGAAGATGATTCGCCTTCGCACATGCGCAGCATTCTTACCGGGGTAAGCCTGCAAATACCCGTCGACGAAGGAAAATTATCGCTGGGCACCTGGCAGGGCATTTATTTGTGCGAGCATCGCCGGGCCCCGCACCGCCGCCGCGTGCTGCTGCGGGGTTTGTCGGTCGGGTGATGGCGATTAGCGAAGCGCTTTCACCAGGCCAGCGCGAGAACCAAGCCCACGATCAGGGCGAAGGCTGCTCCGTAAAACCCCAAGCGAATCGCATGCTTTCGCGTCTGCCTCCGGAAATCGTTTAAAACCGCATCGGACACTTCCGGAGAGGGAGTCAGGTTTCCCAAATGGGTAGGCAAAAGCAAGACCATGGATTGCACGGCGTTTTTCAAGGGACCGGCGGCTACAGTCAATCCTTCCGCGAAAAGCACCAGGGGGAAATTTCCTTTCCGCCAAATCGCCAATACCGCATGCGCCCAACCGCTGACCAGGAAATGGTCGCGCGCCACCATCGCCAGAACCGAGGCTGGAATCAAAAGCAAGCCCAGCATCACTTGGGGTCGCCTCGCGATAAGCGCGGCCATCAGGGTCAAGGCCGTCGAAGCCAAAATGAAATAGGCCGCCAACCGGTAATTCTTCGTTCTGGCATTCAAGGTCTTCCAGGTGAGCAATTGCATTTCCTGCACCATCTCGCTGGGTTTTTCACTTGAAGACATGGCAATCAATCCCACCGATGTTTCGCATAGGCCCCGCCGAATTTTTCAATCGCTTCGTCGATCTCCGCCTCGGTATTCTCAGGACCCGTGCTGAAGCGGATGCAGGCCGCGCTTTCCTCGTCACTCCATCCCATGGCGGACAAGACCGGACTGCGCAAGTCGGATTCGCTGCTGCATGCCGAACGCGTGGAAACGGCGATGTCATGGACATCTCTAATGAGGGTGCGGGCGTCGCTGCCGGTAAAGCAAAGATTGCTGGTATTGGGAAGCCGGTGAACCGCGTCGCCGACGACCTTGATTTCGGGATGGCATTGCCTCAGGCCTTGTTCCAGCGCGTCCCTTAAGCGCATGGTTTTGCGGACTCGCTCGGGCGACTGGGCCTTCGCCAGCTTGCAGGCTTCGGCGAAGCCGACGATGGCCGGAACATTCAGAGTTCCCCCGCGTAAGCCTTTTTCCTGGCCTCCCCCGCGCATCATGGGTTGCATGCCCAGCTTGCCTTCGCGGCCGCCGCGCAAGTAAAGGGCTCCGATGCCCTTGGGACCTTGCATCTTATGGGCCGAAAAGGCGGCCATGTCGATGCCGAGGTCATCGACGTCGAAAGGGATTTTTCCCACCGCCTGGGCCGCGTCGGTAAATAAGGGAATGGCCAGCCGCCGGCAAATCTGCGCGGCCTCCCGGATGGGAAACAGCACGCCGGTTTCGTTATTGGCCGTCATCAGGGCTACCAAGGACGGCATTCGGTTTTGAATCAAGTCTTCCAATATTCCGACGTCGATTTGCCCGGATGAATCGACCGGCATGGCCTCGACGGGACAACCTTTTTGAGCGTATTCCGCGCATACCGCCTTTACTGCGGCATGTTCCACCCGGGAAGTGATGACACCGCGCTTTTCCGCGTCGTGAGCCGATAGGAAACCACCGATGGCGAGGTAAATGGATTCGGTCGTCCCACTGGTGAAAAAGATCTCGTGGGGTCCGGCGCCGATCCAATCGGCGATGTTTTCCCGCGCGTCCTCAACCGCCTCGGCGGCGTCCCAGCCATAGGCATGTTCGCGGCTGGAGGCATTGCCCCATTTTTCAGTCAGCCAGGGAAGCATGGCGTCCAGCACCTTGGGATGCAGCGGCGAAGTCGCGTTATGGTCGAGGTAAATCCTAGGCATTCAAGGCGCTTGGCATGGTTCATGGACCGCAGAGGACGACGGCATCGATCATAGCCTTGAGGCAACCTCAGAGCCGGATTTCAATTTGTGCGCCTTCCGGCAAATCCTTGGTTTGGTTGTATTTCCAATTTGGATTTTCTTAAATGCTCGAACCCCACGGTCAGCCCACCGTGTAAAAACAGGCGTTGAAGATTGACGGGCTCCACGAACGCTACCCCCTTTTTACCATTCTCCGGCGAGCCTTGCCGGCCAATCACCGATCCTATTTTTTCGGCCCCCCGTTGTTCCCGGCCCCGGGCTTGGTCGTAGTTTGTGGGAATCCAGCTCGAAAACCCAACTCGTCGCCGGCTTTAAGCGGGGGATGATCTTTTCTCCGTCATTCAGGAAGGTCCAAGAAATCGCCATAGTGAGGGTCATTGATCATGTCGAGGACTTCTCCGAACTGGGTTTCGTCATCAACGCGCTTCGCGTCGATCAGGAACCGGAAGTATTTTATGAACCTGTCGTATATTTCCCGTCTTTTCATGCCACCGCCCGAAAGTTCAACCGCGTAGTTTTTCAGGTTTTGAATGGGATCGGCGCCAGTGAAGGCCGATTCGAATACTTCGAAATCCTCAATTTCCCGTTTCCATGATTCCCGATCATCCACTGCATCCCCCCTCTTTTTTAGCTTGCTCCTCCGCTTTTTTCTGCGCCTCGAATTCTTCTTTACTGATGGGCTTCCAATGTTCTTTAGTCGCGGCAAGCCGCTCGGGCAAAGTGCTGGGATCCACCCCTTCGGCAACGGTAATGCTTACGTGGGTGTCCCCGGGTTTTTTGCCGTCCGGAACATGGACCAAGCCGTGTTGCGCCAGGACATCCGAATCGATCGCGAACATCGCGGTGCTCTCATTCGGCTTACTGCCTCCGAACTCGGCTGGTTTCCTGTGCTCCTGGATATTGGCCGGATCGGAATTGGTCGACATTTTTCCTTTGTCTATAGGGCGAACTCCCAGAGAATCGGCGGCATTTTGCCCATTCCCCCCTTCGCCGGAATAGACTACCGGCTGCCCATTTTCATCCTTTTTCATTCCCCGGAAAAGCGTCGCCAACCCGTAAGGATCCATCCAATTGAGCGGGTCCACGCAATAGGAATAAGGATTGATCCCGCCCCTGAGGCCGATCGGATCCTGGCTGATGTATCTGCCCGTCGAAGGATCGTAATACCGGAACCGGTTGTAATGGAACCCCGTTTCCGCGTCGAACCATTGGCCTGGAAACCTGATTTCGCAATCCGGGCCTTCCCCTTCCTGGGTTTTTATTTCGCCGAAAATTTGATGGGAGACCGACCATGAGATTTCCCCCGTTTCATCGAGAAGCTCCTTGGGCGTGCCCAAATGGTCGGTGATAACGGAGTAGAAACGCCCATTGGTTTCCTTTCCGAGCGGGATGAATCCGGAAGGCCCGAATGCCCAGGTAGAGGCATTGCCGTCCGGGTCCTTATTCTCGACTACTACGTGGCGATCCCATAAGAACTGGGTTGTTCCCTCGGGGCCTTGTTTGGAAATCCTGCGGCCCAGGGCATCGTAGGCATAGGTCCACGTTTCGCCATCCGGCTTAATCACCGTCCGCAATTGATCCATGGCATCCCAGGCGAAACACCATTTTCCTGGCGGCCCCGATGGGTCCCCGTCCACGATCGACTTCAATCGACCGGCCATGTCGTATTCGAATCCGGTTGGTCCTTTACTTTCGAGCCTATCGCCTTGGAGGTACCCGAAGGATATCGATTTTCTCCCGGCCAACTCCATCCGCAGTAGCCGCCCGGCTTCATCGTAGTCGAATCCGTCCCTGCCGGCGCCTTCGTAAACCGCATTGGCAATCCGCCCGGAAGGTCCATAGGAGTATTGAACCCGTCCGCGCCGCGAATCCTGGACGGAGTCGATCCGCCCATCCGCATTAAATCTGTATTCCCTTTGCAGGACGGGTTTTCCGCCAGCCTCGACCTTTTGCACCATCGAACCGGCATTCCGGTCGAATCGATGCGACAAAGAACCCCCGCCAGGAAGAATCCGGTATACGGGATCATCCGCACTTCCCTTCCGGAACTCGATTTTGTTTTTCCCATTGTGAACGACTTGCGCGAGGGTGCCGGTTTCCCCGTACGCGTAGGAGACCTCGAAACCCTGGTCGGCCTTGACCGCCAGTAGGTTTCCGGTTACGTCATATTGGTATCGGATTGTCCTATCGCCCTGGATTTCCTCCACGACTCGGCCCATGGGATCACGCTTGAATTCCAGTTTGCAATCGGAATTTTCCGCGCTAAGGACCAGCCCCAGGGAATCGTATGCGAAGGTAGCCGATGTTCCATCCGGGAAGATCTTGGAAATCAATCGTCCCATTTTATCGCAAGCCAGGATCATCGTGTTTTCCGGGATATTTCCCGTTTCTATGCAGTTTCCAGCGATATCCCTTTTGAAAATCGTTTCCCTTCCGTCGAAAGCCTTTTCTTTGATTTTCTTTCCGGCTGCGTCATATGCGAATTCGTAGGCTTCACCGCGGGCATTAATGAACTTCAATAGCCTGGAGGGTTCGCTTCCCCAGATGTACTTCACTCTTTTGCCGTCGGCATCGATTCTTTCGATGAGCCGACCGCAGGTTCCATAGACGCGCGCGAAGATTTTCCCGTTCGCATCCGTGGATCGGGTGAGTTTCCCCTTGGCATTATACTGGAAGGTATACTTTTCTTTTGGCGTCTCTTCCAGAGCGGTCATCCTGCCCAAGGCATCGAACACCCGGGTGGTGACGGTGCCAGCGGGCGTTTCAAACCGCACGATGCGACCGAAGGCATCGCAACGGTACCTGGTGATCAATCCGTCCCAATCTTCGACTTCGGCCAAATCGCCGTTTGGTTGGAAACGCAGCCTGGTTTTAGGGCCAAGCGGATTCCGTACTTCAACCAGGTTCCCGCTTTCATCGTAATCGTATTCCCATAAACCTCCTCCCGGATCCGTGACGGACCTGAGCTGGCCCTTCTCATCCAGCCGCTTCTTCCATTCATTGCCATTTGCGTCCACGTAGCAGACGGCATGATGATGGGAATCGAATTTGTATGTGGATTCATTACCAAGGGGATCGATGGTCTTGCTGCGGTTTCCGTTTTCATCGTAAAAAAAGGTGGTTTCGGCTTCCAATGGATCGATGAATTTGGTAATCCTCCCGAATTCATCATATTCGGTTTTGCTAATGCCGCCCAAGGGATTGATTTCCACGTCGACTTGTCCCGATGCTAGGCGGTGGTACCATCTCTTGGCACCATAGCTGTCGACCACTTCAGTGCAATTGGAATTGTCGAAGTAGCGGATGATCTTCAAATCGTAATTCTCCAACCCCCAGGTGCGTATGCAGCGCCCTGAATCATCATATTTGAAATTAAAAACGGCGCCATCCCTGGCCGTTTCGCGGGAAATCCGTCCATCCTCACGATATTCGTATCGATCCGTCTGCTCCAGGGCATTGGTGGCGGCGGCAAGCATTCCTTTCGCATCGTATTGATATTTGATCAAGGTTTGCTGGCTGCCGTCCGCGAACAGGAAGGCGACGGAAGCCAATCTGCCTTCGGAGGTATGGTGAACCGCCAGGGTCCGCTTTTCAAGTTTTTGCCGGACTCCTTTGAGCAGGCCCCGATCATCCCAGGCGAGGTCCAATCCTTGGCCGGTTCCGTTTTCCAGGGATTTCAGCGGCCAAAGTCGACCATTCCTCGCCGGCTGAAAAATGAACCGCGTCACTTCGTGCGAGTCCACATTCCAGTGGGTGACCTTCAAATAGAATCCGGCCTTCGATATTTCATGATAGCTGCCCGGATTGCGCAGTACTTTCCCGTCTTCCAATTCATCTTTTGGATCCGGAAAGACAACAAGACCTCCATCGGAAGTAATGAAATGCCAATCCTTGCCCTGCCGGGTAAGTTTTGCATAAAAGGTATTCGTCCATCCGGGTCCCAAAGGGGAGGCGGGCGCTTCCAGCAGATCGGAAGCGTAGCGCCTGCTCCAGATCAAAGGAAACTTTCCGGGAATGGTAATATCCTTAAAGGTCAGGCTAACGGTTCCGGAAGCGACATCAACGGCCATAAAAGACTCCTAATGAGGACATCCGCAATCCTTCTTGCCGTCTTTCTTTTCCGTCATTCTCTCCACCCCCTTGCTCAGCCCCGTCTGGATGGCGCTTTGCGCCACGCTTACCGCGATGCCGCGCGCCAGGTCGGCGATGGAAATGCCGACGAACACATTGCTGAATCCCAAGGTCGAGGCGTTCGGCACGATGGGGATGTCGCTGCAAGAGGTCGCGTTCAATGGGCCTACGAAAGCCATGGGCCCGCCGTTGACGGTGACGTTCGGACTTCCGACGGCGGTCGACCCTTGCGCGCCGGGAAAAGGCATGGGGGGCATGAGAAGTTTGACCCAGGTCTGCCATTGGGTAAAGGAAGCGAAACTGGCGCTGGCGGTGGTCATGAAGCTCATGGTGCTGGACGAATCGATGCCCGTCACGTCCTTGATGAAGTCGGCCGCCGCGGGCGGCTTGGGGATCAAGGCCGACAGGGCCGCGATGGCCATATTGGCGAAAATGGTGAGGCCGGCCAGGGTCAAACCCATGGCGACATGGGTGAGGTAACGCGTCCAATACGTGGTATTCGCGGGCAAGACGGGGGCGCCGGTGGGGATATGCATGGAATAGCCCATGGCTCCCACGGCGCAGGCGGGCTTGCCGTTGATGAGGACGCTCACCATCGGGAATTGCGGCGACAGCCATAGGAAAATGGGGCCGGCATAGGGGCATGGGACGGGAGTAGGCACGCCGGGAGGGATGATTTGGGCGTGCACGTCCATGCCGATAACCGTGGATCCGAGGGTCACCGCGGGAAAGTTCGGCATGTCAACCTCCCTCCTGTTTCACGATGCGTATTATCTCCAGGCCGCCGGTGATCCGTTTGCGCTTGAATTCAATTTCGTAGCGATCCCCCTCCCGGGTGCTTTCAAAGACCTGACGCGCTACGGCGTAGTCGGCGGCATCGCCTCCCATGTTTAAGGTCAGGATCCAGGCTTCGGGGACGGCGATTTTGATGGGTTGCATGCGGCCGCCGATATTCTGCAATTCGTGCTTTTCCTCGAAGGGACGGTAATGCTTTCCCGTCACCTCGGCGATACCCTTCCGCGCCGGCAGGAATTTGGCGTCCACCAGGATAAAGGCGTAGTACAAGCCCCCCGCGATCAGCATGAGGGCGGCGAAGACATGGACGAAACGCGGGGCGGCGAAACTGGCGGTGGGCATGGTATTCCTCAGGCAATGCCAATGGCTAGGGTTTTCATTTGCGTCAACCAGTCCGGACCGGGATAGGTGACGCTGCCTCTCCAGACCAAATCGATCTGGCGGAGCTCGCCGTGGATTTGCACGGTATGCAATACCGGTTCGGGTTCCATGATCCCAAGGCCCATGTCGATGCGCATGATTGGCTTGTCGGCCGGCAAGCTGAAGTCCAATTGGCCGTCGGGCGTCAGGTTTTCCAGGCTGATGCTTTCGTCGCCTTGCAGATAGGGGAAGGCGAGGCCGGGCTCCGCTCCGTTGAAATAGCGGAAGTCCATGGAAGGCAGGGTATTGTTGAGGTAGAGTTCCTTTTCTTTTCCCTGGAGCAACTCGGCGTATTGTTCGCGCAATTCCTTTTCCAGGGCGACGTCGCCGGGCATGGTGCCCAGCAGGTTCATGCGGGGAGGGGCGTATTTCGACGTCCATCCCAAACCCGCGGGCACGGGCTGCTTTTCCCAATTTTTCAGATCTTGCACGCATAACCTTTCGGCGCTGATGCGGTCGGCGGGATCTTCCAGGTTGGGAAGCGCCAGGTTGTAAAGCGATTTGGGATTGTGCTTGACGATAAAACCTTTGCCTAAGGGATTGCGGGGATAAGCGAAGGGCATTTTAGGGTCGGTCCAGACGTCCACGCCGCCATAGGTCAATTCCCGTTTCAATTCCATGGTAACGAAGGGTATGGGAGCCGTAGCCGCGATGCGCCCCCCGTCCATGCCCCGGCAAACCCGATCGCCCACCACCAGGATTTCCTTGCGGCGCCCCAACAAGGAAATGGCGACGGGTAAACTTTGGACGGGGACGCCTCCCATGGCATGCGCTTTGCCGTCGAATACCACGTCGGTTTGCAATTTATAAGGAATATATTCGCTCTCGAAACGCACCGAGGACGCAGCCGGATCCCCATAGTGAACGTCGGCTCCGAAAAGTTTGCGATCCTCCCCTGCCCTTACCGCGCGGCCTCCCGGCACGATATCGTAGGTTCGCTTGAGGAGGAGGCTGAAAATGGGTTCGCCCGTGGGAGACTGGCCGGGCAGGAAAACCTTGCGGATTTTTTTCCCGCGCCGGTCGGTTTCAGGCCCGGCACCAGCTACTAAGGGCGGAACAACAAGGGTGGGGGCCGTCATTTCCATCATTCCACCTCCACGACGAGGCGGCTTGCTTCGGACAAAAATTCCATGCCGGGATAGGACAAGGAGCCGCGCCAAAGCATATCGACTTGACGATCCTCGCCGCGGATGCAAACGGTGTCCAATTTCGCCTCCAAGTCCCGGCCGCCTTCGCCGAGATCGAGGCGGATATGAGGGGCGTCTCCGGGCAAGTCGAAGGACAAAAGGCTTTCCGCCATCAAGCCGCGTAACTTCACGGTTTCGGTACCCTGGAGCCGCGGCAAGGAAAGCCCCGGGGAGGCTCCTTGCAGGAAACGCGGATGAAACGAGGGCGTTTTCATGCCGCGCGCGAGGGCGACGTGGTTTTTCTGCACGTAACCCAAATGTTCTTCGCGCGTCACCGTTCCGGTGAGGATATGCGGAGGAAGGGATCCCGCGAAAAAACTACGGGGATACCAGGTGCGTTGGTAATAGCCCAGCCCCTGGGGCATGGGTTGCCTCGCCCAATTTTCCGGTTCTTCCAAAAGCAGTCGATCCGGGGTAAGCAAATCGAGGGGATCCTCGAAATTGGGCAACGGCATTTCGTGGATGAGGGATTTGATGTTCTTGACCGCGATGCCACGGCCCATGGCATTGCGGGGATAGTGGAAAGGCTGGGCGGGATCGCTGAGGCTATCCTTGCCGCCATAGGCGAAGTCATAGCGCAAATCGATTTCGGCGAAAGGTTTGGGATCGGTGAATTGGGGAGACATGCCGGCGCGGTAGAGGCAATGCCGATCGCCTACCGCGCGAATCACCTTACTCGCCACCCCTTCTATTTGGATGCCCGCGTCCAAAGTGACGACCGGAACCCCTCCTGGAGCCATGACCTTCCCGATGAAGACCAAGTCGGTTAAGGTTTTAAAGGGGGAAAGCTCGCTCTCATATTGCACGGTCGAGGTTTGCGCGTCACCCATTTCCCAATAGGCGTCGATTTTTTGGAGAGGGCGATCGGATTCCGCGCGGATCAATGGCGCGCCGGATGCGAGATCATAACTGCGCTTGACCAAAACCGAAAAAACGGGTTGGCCCTCATCATCCATGCCGGGAGCGATGCCATAGTCCTGTTTGCGAGTGGGTGTCGCCGGGGAATTCATCGCGGTGGGTTTCAGTCTTCCGGTTGCGGTCAGGGATTCAGCATGACGGCCGCCCCGCCTTTGATGGTATTGACCGCCGTCGCTTCCGACATGACGGCCGTGCCCTTGGTCGAATGCGTCATCTGGGCCTCGGAGGTGATATTGCCGCCGCCGATATTCACCGTGCTGCCGCCGTTAATGGAAGTGTCGATGGATTTGACCGCGGCCTTGGGGCCGCCGTCCAGGGTGGCGCTCGCCGACCCTTTGACCGTGACGTCCTTGCCGCTGAGCTCGATGGTCCCGTCGCTTTTCATGGTCAGGCTGGCAGCGCCGACCTTCAGCGATATTTCCGTCGTCGCCGATACGGAAAACTTTCCGCCGCCTCCTTCGATGGTCAGGCTGACATTGCCCGAACCGTCCTTCAAGACGATTTTCGTGCCTGGGTCCTCCATGGTCAGGGCATTGCCGCCGGCGGTGGTCAGGGAAATCTTCTTGCCGCTTTCGTCGAGCAGCAAAACCGGCCCGGCCGTGGTGGCGAGGGTGATCTTTTTGTTGGTGTCATCCAAAGCCAGGGTGTTTTTCGCCGAGGTCGTGGCGGTTATCCCCTTGGAGTCGCCGGAGTCGTCGAGCCCGACCTTGTGGCCGCCCGATGAGTTGATATGCACCCCGGTCTTGCCGTCCTTGTCCTCCAGGCAAACCTGGTTGCCCGTATGGCTCTTCATCACGTTCTGGCTCTTATTCTTGGACGATACTGGCGAGCCCTTGGCCGGATTGGGCAAACTCCCCAGGCCCACCGGCCTATCGGGATCCCCGTCCGCGAAACCCAGGGCTATCTCGGTGCCCGTATGCAAAGGGAAATGCATGCCGTAATTCGCCCCCGCATAG